>ERZ825137.457-NODE-457-length-57167-cov-10.316641_pt1 | contig 57167 bp, 52 predicted proteins | sample MGYA00519873_ERZ825137 | MGnify/ENA primary metagenome ERZ825137 (study PRJEB31778, sample SAMEA3449190) | human gut metagenome | biome: human gut; feature: human-associated habitat; material: faeces | place: United Kingdom | collected 2010/2012 ...
GCGGTGCGGGTGTCCGGTGGACACCTCTGCGAAGCAGAAGCACCGACCGAGCCGGTAGGCGAGACCGCCGAAAGGCGTGCGGCAATCCGTTTCTCCCCTCCCCGTCATTGCGAGCACCGCAAGGTGCGTGGCAATCCGTTTTCTTTTAAAAGGGAAATACGGATTCTTTCGTGCTACGCACTCAGAATGACAAACCGTTTAGTTGCCACGAATACCGTGAGGTGTGCAGTAAGCTGTCGCTCTGTCATTGCGAAGGTGCGGGTGTCCGGTGGACACCTCTGCGGAGCAGAAGCACCGACCGAGCCGGCAGGCGAGACGTAAGCGGCTGTGGCAATCCGTTTTCCCCTTTGAAAACCCCTGTTGCAATAAGCTTAGGCTTTAATGCATTGCTTATTTTTTAAAGCTGTTTATTATTTAGCAACAGCTTTGCGGTTGCAAGATAATCGTTTGTATATTGCTCGGCAGAATTTAAAAGTCTGTCTTTACAGTACTCAATTGTTTGTTCAGAACACTTTTTAATCAATACTTCTTCTTTATATAAAAAAAGTATTAAAAACTGCGTGGTCATTTCAAGCCCACTGATTGCCTCTTGCAATTCATCTAAAATTTCTTCGTAATCCATTTTAATTACCTCCTGAAGCATTATACAATATTAAAGCGGTTGTAAATGATTTTTAACCTGAAACAGGTTGCAATTTTGCAAAAAAGCCATATACCTGAAAACATCTATTTAAACCGCCTTTAGGGCATTATACTATAAAAAATTGCACCGTATACAAACGTTTGTTGGTGTACGGGCTTTTTTATTCCGCATTCGGCATTAAATTTAACTGTTTACTTTTGTTACGTAAAATGCTATAATACTTAAAGTGTTTCACGTGAAACATTGTGAAAGGGGCGCCGAAATGGGAAAAATTATTGCCATAGTAAATCAAAAGGGCGGAGTGGGCAAGACCACAACCGCCGTTAATTTAGCGGCAGGCGTTGGCATTGCCGGCAAAAAAGTAATGCTTGTAGACGCGGATCCGCAGGGTAACTCCACAAGCGGATTCGGTATAAATAAAAAACAGGTCAAGGTTACAACCTACGAGCTATTGATAGGCACGGGAAAGCTTGAAAACGCCGTAATTAAAACGGAATTTAAAAATGTGGATATAGTTCCGTCCTCAATGAATTTGGCGGCGGCAGAGGTTGACCTTATAGAAATGGAGCACCGCGAGGCGCAGCTTAAAATGGCGCTTGCGGCGGCAAGAGATAATTACGATTACATATTTATAGACTGTCCGCCTTCGCTCGGTCTTATTACAATAAACGCGCTTAACGCGGCGGACACGGTGCTTGTGCCGATACAGTGCGAATATTTTGCGCTTGAAGGTCTTTCGCAGTTAATGAACACCGTCCGTCAGGTAAAGCGGCTTTACAACCCCACCATTGAGATAGAGGGTATAGTGCTTACTATGTACGACGGCAGGCTTAATCTTACCGCGCAGGTGGTTGCCGAAATTAAAAAATACTTTGCAGACAAGCTTTATAAAACCGCAATTCCGCGCGCCGTAAGGCTTTCCGAGGCGCCGAGCTACGGTATGCCGATACAGTATTACGATAAACGCTCTAAGGGCGCGGCGGCGTATGACGATCTGACAAAGGAATTTATAAAGAAGAACAGGAGAAAGTAATATGGCAGTAAAAAAGAGCGGACTGGGCAGAGGGCTGACCTCGCTTTTTGATGAAAATTCTTCGGACAACGAGGGTGCGGTAACCCTTAATTTAAACGATATAGAGCCTAACCGCGATCAGCCGCGAAAGGACTTTGACGAAACCGCGCTTTCCGAGCTTGCCGACAGCATTGCACAACACGGACTTATACAACCTATTGTGGTTAAGCCTAATTTAGATGGTAGATATAGTATAATTGCGGGCGAGCGCCGCTGGCGCGCAAGCCGAATGGCAGGTCTTACAGAGGTGCCTGTTGTTATAAAAGAGGCGGACGAACAGACCTTAATGGAAATAGCGCTTATAGAAAATTTACAGCGCGAAGACTTAAACGCGGTTGAAGAGGCGCTCGGCTACCGCTCGCTTATAGATACATACGGCTTAACCCAAGAGGAGGTTGCCAAAAAGATGGGCAAATCAAGAAGCGCGGTAACAAACGCGCTGCGCCTTTTGGCTCTTAACGATAACGAGCTTGAAGCACTGCGCCGCGGCAGTATATCGGCGGGCCACGCGCGCGCCCTGCTTTCCTGCGACGACGAGGCAACGCGCGCAAAAATGCTTATTGCCGCGGCGGACGGCACCTCGGTTCGCGAGCTTGAAAAAACGGCGGCAGACGCGAAAAAAGCAAAGAGCGCCGCGAACGCCGCGCCGCAGAAAAAGCCGACGTTTTACAGCGAGGTGGAGCTTTCTCTTAAAAACGAAATGCGCCGCAAGGTACATATAAACCCTTCCGGAAACGGCAAAGGCACGCTTACAATTGAATTTTTCAGCGATGACGAGCTTGCCGAGTTTGCAAAAAGACTGGCGGAGAATTCGTAGGCTATGTACTTAGAATGACGTACAATTTAGTTATTGCGAATACTTATGGCGCGCGGGTATACTTTCGCTTACCGGTCATTGCGAGCACCGAAAGGTGCGCGGCAATCCGTTCTTCTTCAAAGGGAAATACGGATTCTTTCGCGCTTCGCACGCAGAATGACAAAGCGTTTAGTTGTTACTAACGCCGCAAGATGTGTGCAGTAAGCTGTTGCCTTGTCATTGCGAGGGAGCAATGCGACCGCGGCAATCCGTTTCTCTTTTAAAAGGGGATTACGGATTCTTTCGTGTTTATCACTCTTGCGGTGCCCAAAAGTTGTTTTCGCTTGGAGCGCGAACAACTTTTGACCGCGGCGCTTCCTTTTGCTCGCTTTTTCCTGCACCGCAGGCGCTCGCAACGTCACTCAGAATGACATATCGTTTCGTCATTGCGAGCGCCGAATGGTGCGCGGCAATCCGTTTTTTCTTAAGGGGAAGGCGGATTCTTTCACGCTTTGCGTTCAGAATGACAAGGAATAAGGCTATGCAAACCGCCGTTTTTTGTAACGGCAGCAAACAGCGACAATTGTTATAAAACCTAAAAAACCGCCGTAACGGATTTCCGTTACGGCGGCGTTTTGCTTTATATTACATTTCGGCAAGGTTTGCTTTAAGGGTTTCAAGCTGCTCTTTAAGCTCTTTCGGCAGCTTATCGCCGAATTTCTTGTAATGCTCTTCGATTTCGGCAGCCTCTTTCGCCCAAACGTCCTTGTCTACCTTTAAGATGCTCTTTAAGGTATCCATATCCATATCAAGGTCGGTAAGGTCGATATCCTCAGGCTTCGGAATATAGCCGATAGCGGTTTCGGTTGCGTCTGCCTTACCCTCGCAGCGGTCAATTATCCAGTTGAGGACGCGCATATTATCGCCGAAGCCCGGCCATACGAAGTTGCCCTCGTCGTCGGTGCGGAACCAGTTAACGTTGAAGATCTTAGGAGCCTTATCGCCGAGCTTAGCGCCCATATCAAGCCAGTGCTGGAAGTAGTCGCCCATATTGTAGCCGCAGAAGGGGAGCATAGCCATCGGGTCGCGGCGAACAACGCCTACCGCGCCTGCGGCTGCGGCTGTGGTTTCGGAAGCCATTGTGGAGCCTACGAACACGCCGTTAACCCAATCCTTTGACTGATATACAAGCGGAGCGCACTTAGCGCGGCGGCCGCCGAATATGATAGCGGAGATCGGAACGCCCGCACCCTTATCAAACTCATCTGAAATGCAGGGGCAGTTTTTAGCCGGAGCTGTAAATCTTGAGTTCGGGTGAGCGGCGTATGTGCTCTTGTCGTGCTTATCAAACTTGGAAGCGTCCCACTTGTTGCCCTTCCAGTCTATGCAGTTCTGCGGAAGATCCTTGTTAAGGCCCTCCCACCAAACGGTGTTATCGTCAAGGTTAAGCGCAACGTTTGTGAAAATAGTGTTTTTCTTTGTGCTTTCAAGCGCATTGAAGTTTGAATGAGCGTTGGTTCCGGGCGCTACGCCGAAGAAGCCGTTTTCGGGGTTGATAGCGTAAAGACGGCCGTCCTCGCCTATCTTCATCCAAGAGATATCGTCGCCTACGGTCCAGATTTTATAGCCCTTATCGCGCAGATATTTCGGCGGAATAAGCATTGCAAGGTTTGTTTTGCCGCAAGCAGACGGGAAAGCGGCGGCGATATACTTAATTTCGCCCTTGGGATTCTGAAGGCCTAAGATAAGCATATGCTCAGCCATCCAGCCCTCTTTCCAGCCCTGATAAGAAGCTATGCGGAGCGCAAAGCACTTTTTGCCTAAAAGTACGTTTCCGCCGTAAGCCGAGTTAACCGAGATAATGGTATTGTCTTCGGGGAATTGGCAGATGTAGCGCTTTTCGGGGTCGATATCGCAGGAAGCGTGGAAACCGCGTACCCAATCGTTCGAGTCGCCCAAAACATCGAGAACCTTCTGACCTACGCGGGTCATAATAGCCATATTAAGAACAACATACTTAGAGTCTGTTACCTCAATACCTACCTTTGCAAGCGGCGAGCCTATCGGTCCCATAGAGAACGGGATTATATACATAGTTCTGCCCTTGTAAGAGCCGCGCGCAATGTTGTAAAGCTTTTTATACATTTCATCGGGGTCGCACCAGTTGTTGGTGGGGCCTGCGTTTTCTTTAGTCTTTGAGCAGATGAAGGTTCTGTCCTCCACACGGGCAACGTCGTTAGGACGGGTTCTGTGCAGATAACAGCCGGGAAGCTTTTCTTCGTTAAGCTTAATCATTTCGCCGGATTCTACCGCTTCCTTGCGGATAGCCTCAAGCTGTTCCTCGCTGCCGTCAATCCAGACAACTTTATCAGGATTAACGAGAGCCTTAACTTCGTCAAGCCATTTTAAAACCGTTTTGTTGTTGGTCATTTTGGTATCCCCTTTGTAAGATTTAAATTTTTGCCGTATACATTATAAGCCAAAGCTTTAATAAATTCAATAACATTGTAAAAAAATTAACAATATTTTAATTTTTTCTTTTATTTTGCGCAGAAATAGCTTATAATATTTACAAACAGCAAATATTAGAAAATCAAACGGTAGGGAATGAAGAGCATGAAGGACGGTTTTATAAAGACGGCCGCAGGGCTTCCGCGCTGTACGGTGGCTGATGTTGCGGCAAACTGTGCCGAAATTAAGAAAATAATAGAAAAGGCAGACCTTAAAAAAATAAATCTTCTTGTTTTGCCGGAGCTTTGTGTTACGGGCTATACCTGCGGCGATCTGTTTTTTTCGGACGTGCTTATTGCCTCGGCAAGAAAGGCGCTTTGCGATTTAGCTGAATTTACCAAGGGCAAATGTCCTGTTGTTATTGCGGGCGTTCCGCTTATACACGGCTCAAAGCTTTATAACTGCGCGGCGGTGCTGTCGGGCGGTAAAATAATAGGTATAGTGCCGAAAACATATATGCCGAACTATGCCGAATTTTACGAGCAGCGCCAGTTTTCATCGGGCGTACTGTCTGGCGGCGGTTTTATTAAAATCGAAAATGAAGAGGTGCCGTTCGGAACCGATATTCTGTTTTCGCACAGTGAAATGCCCGAATACACCTTCGGTATAGAAATTTGCGAGGATATATGGGCGGCGGCGCAGCCGAGCGAGGGGCTGTGCAGAGCGGGCGCGCTTATAATCGCCAATCTTTCCGCCTCGAACGAGGTAATAGGTAAGGCGGAATACCGTAAAAGCCTTGTTTCGTCTACCTCGGCGCGGCTTTTGTGCGGATATGTATATACCTCGTCCGGCACGGGCGAGTCTACGCAGGATCTGGTTTATTCGGGCCACTGCATTATATGCGAAAACGGCACCTTGCTTAAGGAAAGCGCGCCGTTTGAGGAAAGCGAGCTTACCTTAAGCGAAATAGACGTTAAAAGGCTTTCGTATGAACGGCATAAAAACACAAGCTTTGAACCGCTTGGCGGTTACCGAACCGTTTATTTTGATCAGGAAATTATTGAAACCGAGCTTACGCGCAGCTTTGAAAAAACGCCCTTTGTGCCGTCTGATAAAAACGACCTTTACAAAAGGGCGGAGGCGATACTTAGAATACAGTCCTATGGGCTTAAAAAACGCCTTGAGCATACACGTGCCAAAACCGCGGTAATAGGCATTTCGGGCGGGCTTGACAGCACGCTTGCGCTGCTTGTGGTCGTAAGGGCAATGAAAATACTTGAAAGACCCCTTTCCGATATATATGCCGTTACAATGCCCGGTTTCGGTACAACAAAGCGCACGCATTCAAATTCCGAACAGCTTTGCCGGCTTTTGGGCGTAACCTTTAAAGAGGTGGATATAACCGCCGCCGTAAATCAGCATTTTAAGGATATAGGGCAGGACCCCGCCTGCCTTGACGTTACCTATGAAAATTCGCAGGCGCGCGAGCGCACGCAGGTGTTAATGGATATAGCCAACAAAACAGGCGGAATGGTAATAGGAACGGGCGATCTTTCGGAGCTTGCTCTCGGCTGGGCGACGTATAACGGCGACCATATGTCTATGTATGCGGTAAATTCATCGGTGCCGAAAACCTTGGTTCGCTATCTTGTGCGGTATGAGGCGGAGCATACGGGCGGCGGGCTTAAAGCCGTTCTTTGCGATATACTTGATACCCCCGTTTCGCCCGAACTTTTACCGGCGGATAAAAACGGTGATATTGCGCAGAAAACCGAGGATCTTGTGGGACCCTACGAGCTGCACGATTTCTTTCTTTACCGAATGCTGAGGTTCGGCGAGTCGCCCGATAAAATATACCGTCTTGCCGTTTTGGCATTTTCGGGCGAATATGACGGCGAGACCGTTAAAAAATGGCTTAAGGTGTTTATAAGAAGATTTTTCTCACAGCAGTTTAAGCGCTCCTGCCTGCCTGACGGACCAAAGGTGGGTTCGGTAACGCTTTCGCCGCGCGGGGACTGGCGTATGCCGTCTGACGCCTCCGCCGCAGAATGGCTTGGCAAGTTAAATTAGGTATAGCGGTATGTAATTCCTAAATATTGACAATTACTCTCTTTATATGTTAAAATATTGTAAGAAAAGAGGGGGATTTAAAAATGAAATCAACAGGTATGGTAAGAGCCGTGGATAAAATGGGAAGGGTAGTTATTCCCAAAGAAATAAGAAAGCAGTTAAAGGTTGAAAACGACGTTGACAGCTTTGAAATTTATATGGAAAACGATAAGGTTATTCTTAAAAAATATCAGCCTACCTGCATATTTTGCGATTCCCTTGCAGAAAGCGTAAGCTTTGAGGGCTATAACGTTTGCAAAAGCTGTATTGAAAAGCTTAACCGAATTAAAGATACCGCCGAATAAATTTTTTCCCTGTATGACTTTGTCGTACAGGGATTTTTTTATTCGGAAGAAGCGCGTATGCGCACGAAAAGATAGCTTAGCAAAACCAATATGATCGTTAACACCCACGAAAGGGGAATCGCAAGGTAAAGCGTTTCAAGGCTTTTGTGCGTATTGAAAACGGTAAATATCCATACAATGCGGAATACGCAGGTGCCGAGTACCGTGCTTAAAGCGGGAAGCACGGCGTACCCCGTGCCGCGCAAAACGTCGGCGGGTATTTCGTAAAGGCTGCAAATCGGTTCAAACAGCAGTATACACATAATACGCATACAGGCAAAGCCTACGGCGGCGCCGTCCTTTGAAAAAAGACCGGTGAAAATTCTTTGAATACTATTACGGGCACGATTGCAAAAAGGCTTGATATTACCGAATGTAAAAGGCACGCCAAAGATTTTTTTTTGCACCTTTCACGCTTTCCCGCCGCAGAATTCTGACCTGTAAAGGTTGTGGCGGCTTGACCTATAAAAAAGCCGATAACGTCTATAATTAAAGCAAGAATAACCACGGTTTCGGTTACGGCGGGAACAGAGCGCCGTTCGTTTTTTTCTATACGGTTTGCAATAATTATATTTGCCCCTACCGAAAGACCGAAGGATAATGTAACTATTAAAGCCACATTTTCCGCGTTTGTGCCTACCGCCGCCAATGCGTTCGGGTTGCCGAAATACCCCGCAACCGAGGTGTCGGCGGCATTAAACAGCTGCTGCACGATACTGCTCAGCGCTATCGGAAGGGTGAAAAGCGAATATTATAGATTAAATGTATCGAAAAAAGGAATACAAGAGTATGGAAAACAATTTGGCTAAATATATTGCCTTTATAAAAACAGCCAAAACGGGCAGCTTTACAAGAGCAGCCGAAAATTTGAATTACGCGCAGTCTACGGTTAGTAAAATAATAGCGGATTTAGAAAAGGAAGGGGGAGTCACACTGTTAGAGCGAAGCCGAAGCGGTGTGCGGCTCACCTCGTGCGGGGAAAGGGTTTTACCGCTTGCAAGGGCGGTTTTAAACGATCAGCGTGAGCTTAACGGTTATATCGATCAGATAAACGGCATAAAGGCGGGGGGTTGTGAAAATAGGCACCTTTGCAAGCGTTGCCGTAAACTGGCTGCCGAATATTTTTGCAAGGCTTTGTAAGGATTATCCCGATATTGAATATGAGGTGCTGTTAGGCGATTACGACGAGATCGAGCGCTGGATAGACGAGGGCAGGGTGGACTGCGGCTTTCTGCGGACGCCTGCCGACCCTTCTTTTGATACATATTTTTTAAAAAAGGACGAATACAAGGTTGTGCTGCCGCCGAAGCATTCGCTTGCAAAAAACAGCTCGGTTAAGCTAAGCTCCCTTAACGGTCAGCCGTTTTTGCTGTTGGAGCGCGGCGGAAAGACCGAGGTTTCAGGTCTGCTTGAAAAAAATAATATACACCCCGACATACGCTTTACCACCTGGAAGGATTTTGCGGTTATGGCGATGGCGGAAAAGGGACTGTGCATAGGTATATTGCCGTCCTTAATTTTAAAGCGTATACCGTACAATGTTGAAATACGGCCGTTGGAAACGCCTTATTACCGTGAAATATGCCTTGCGGTTAAAAATAAAAACCGACTTACGCCGGCTGTAAAAATGTTTATTGAGTATTTAAGGTTTCGCGAAGAATAGGTAAAGCGGCTCCCGATTTATTTCAATTAAAGCATATATTGCTTATTATTTTTGTATGTGATAAAATCTGATAAACTGAAATTTTAAAATTTATTGAGAGTTTTTATGCGCAACCCCGTCTAACAGATGAGGAGAAAACAAGGAAAGGGGTACCGAATGGATAACGGCGCAAGTAGCTACCGCCGTTTTCTTGATGGTGACGATGAGGGTTTAACCTTAATTATTAAGGATTATAAAGACGGTTTAATTCTTTATTTAAACAGCTATGTAAATAATATTTATATAGCCGAGGAGGTAATGGAGGAAACCTTCTTTAAGCTTGCGGTTAAAAAACCTAAATTCAATGAAAAGAGTTCATTCAAGACTTGGCTTTACACCATTGGGAGAAATGCTGCGATAGATTATATAAGGCATAATTCTAAAATATCGCTGTCTTCAATAGATAATGCGGAAAATTATTCAAAAGACGAGACGGATCTTGAAGCTATGTACATAAGAAACGAAAGAAAAATTACGGTGCATAGGGTTATGTCCTGCTTAAAGCCCGAATACCAAATGATTTTATGGCTTAGCTTTTTTGAAGAGTTTTCAAATGAGGAAGCCGCGCAGATAATGGGAAAATCCAAGCGTCAAATCGAAAATTTGTTGTATAGAGCAAAACAATCCCTTAAACAGTTGCTTGATAAGGAGAAATTTCAGTATGAAAAGCTATGATGAAGTAGCGAGGAACGTATTTGAACGCAGAGATAAATATGCAGCAAAGCAAAAAAAGAAAAAACGGATCATTATAAGCACGGCTGTACCCGCACTTTGCTGCTGTATTGCTTTAATTACGGGCTTCGGTTTACAGAAAAGCGGAGTCTTCGGCAATAATATTCCTTCTGCGGGCAGTATGCAAAGCCCGTCTTATAATTCCTCGGCAAATAATAAACAAAGCCGTGTTACAAGCGGCAGTAAACCGTACTCCGAAAATAATTCGGCAAACAACAGCTCCGAAGAAAATTCCGTACCCGATAGCACTAGCTCCTCAGAGCCGGATAGCGGCGTTTCCTCAGCACCCGATAAAACCCCCTCGTCCAAGCCGTCCGGCAGCACCCCGTCAACCGTCACCCCAAGCACTCCGACCGATCCGGAAACGGGCTGTTATATTGACAGTCTGGATAAAATCAACTTTTACTCGGCTAAAAAGATTATCAGCGAAAAATCTCTTTTGCCGATAAAAATGAATTCAAACGGTTTCTTCGCGCCGAGTCTTTTAAGGCTAAGCAATACCTATGCGGAATATCCGATAGACCGCGACAGAATATTTACCGCAACAATGGTGACGTACTTTACAATTGAGCTGAACGACAAAAAAGGCTTTTTAGCACAAAAGCTCGGCGGAACGGGCTTTGCGGAGGTTGTTGTTACCGAAAACGATATTGAAGATATGGGACAAATGATAACCTTTAAAAGAGAGGATAATTACTATACCTGCTTTATGAACACGCAGAACGGCGGCTCCGGTTACGGCAGGGGAAGCCGAGAATTTTCTTCTCATAAATATATTGAGGGATTTAATATTGTTAAAAATTTAGATCAGGAAAACTATAAATTTACGGTTCGGTATGAGAGCTCTAAGGTAGTGGGCTTTGAGTGCGCCCCCTTTAACAGTACTCCCGAAAATTATGCTGTGGACGACGTGACGTTTATTGAAGATCTTTGCGTGGTTATTTACACAAAACAAACCTTTACCATAGACGAGTTAGAGGCGTATTTTAAAAATGAAAACAAGGGAGAATTGCTGTGAAAAAATTGCTTGCAATCATATTGGCTCTGACGATCATTTTCTCTTTTGCCGGTTGTAAAAGCGTTATATTATCAGAGAACGAAAAAAACAGCTCCGTTTCAGAAAGCGGAGAAATATTAAACGGGAGCGGCCTATCCGAAGCCGCCGAGTCAGGCGGCGGCTCCTCTGCAAATTCCGCCGACGGTAAAATACCGTCAAACAGCCGCGGGCAAGGTAATAACGGCGGTTATTCGGATAATATTTCTGAAAGAATTACCGCCGAAAACGTGAAAATAAACAGCTTGGATAAATTGAATTTCTACGCCGTGAAAAAAGCAATTGCGGAAAACGGGACGGTATTGCTGTCGGGTTCGTCGGGAAAGCCCAAAGCGGCGGCGCTGGCAAATCGTTTTAACTTCGGATTAGTAAATCTTGCAGGTCCTGCCGTAACCGATATTAACCCTGATTCGGAATTTACAATTACGATGTACAGCTATTTTACGGTTACGCTTAACGATACAGGCGGCTTCTTAGCGCAAAAGCTCGGCGGAACAGGCTCGGCAGAGGTTGTTATTACCCGCAACAGCTTTAACAATATGATCACCTTTAAAAAGGGCGAGCGGTATTATTCCTGTCTGCAAACATCTTTAACCGAAAAGGCTATGTCCTTTTCATCGCAAAAATATGTAAACGGGTTTAAATTGGTTGAAAACTATGAGAAAGAAAATTACGAATACACCGTTTATTTTGATGGCGATAGGGTTATAGGTATAAATTGCGGCAGATTTGAAGGAAACGGCGGTTATAAATACGTTGCGGACGATATAAAATTAAACGGCAATTTTTGCTTTGTGCTCCATAAAAAGCAAACCTTTACCGCCGAGCAGTTAGAGGGATTGTTTTCCTCTAACAATTCCTTTGTTGACGACGGTATTGTTTTAAACGACGGAACGGTTTTGTTCGGAGAATCCTCTGTTACCGATAACGCCGTTGCTTTTAAAAACAGTGCGGGCAGCTCTGTGATTACGAATAAGGATATTAAGAAGATAAGCGCTGTGCACAGTAAAAAATTCGGCTTTTGCATAAGGCTTGATCTGATATCGGGCAATAAAATTTCGGAAAAAGTCAAGCTTGCTTTTTATCTTAATAATTCAAAAGACAGAGAGCTTACCCTGCAAAACGACGGTTCTGCGGTTTATATTACCGATCTTAACAACAAATCCAGAATGACGGACGTTTTTTATAAATTGACAGCATTAAACACAAGCGGCAGAATAGGCAGAATTACAGACCATAACGAGTTTTTAAGCGAGGCCTCTAAAAAGCTTAACCTTAAAGATTATGATCTTTTAAAGGAAGACCACAGCGTGAGCTTCGGCAACGGGCTTAAAATTATAGATTATACTTATGATTTAAAAACGGATAAATCTATAAGCCATAAGGTATCAAATTACGATATTACAATTGACGGCATAACCGTTACCCTGCCGATAAAGGTTTCGGATCTGATAAGCATGGGCTTTACGGTAGCCGAAAAATCCTTTAACGACGGTATTTTAGCGGGCAGCGCTGTATTCAATTCGCCCGACGGCAATGATTTTACTGCGTATATTATGAATTTTTACGGTAACTCACGGAATTTTAACAGCTGCTATGCTACGCAGATCAGCTTTAGGTGCTATGAAAAAACCTTTAAGTATCAAGAGGGAATAAGCCCCACTCGCCCCGACTTTGAAATGATCGAGGGAATAAATAAGGACTCTGCCCTTGATGACATAATTTCAAGGCTCGGAGAGCCGAATAAAATAATACTTATGACTACGGACAACAGACCTATGAACTATAAGGATTGCATTATTCAGCTGTATTACAAGGTTTATACGCCTTCCCTGCCGAACGGCGAGCTGGTGTTTAATCTTCAGCCGGTTCTTAACAATACCGCGCCTTCGGATTTTTTAACCGATATCAGCTTTGCCTTGCAATAGCGGCCTGTTCTTAATTTGATACAAATATATAACAAATAAAATGCATATAAGGAGTGTTCGTGTTTATGAACGAAAATAATGCGGGCGGCAATATTGAAAACGAAAAAAAGGAAGCCGAAAGTCCTGTTTACAGCTCAAGGTTTTTAATGAACAGAGATTTATTTTATGATTTTAATTCGGTTGGCTATAATAAAGTAAAAAAGATATTTATAGCGTTTTTTTGCTTTATCGCCGTTGAAACGGCTGTGTGTATTGCAAGCGGAAATCAGGATAACGCCATTTTGGGAATTGTTATTTCTTTAGTACTTCTTGCTACGTATTTAAGGGTAAAAAAGGCGGTAAAAATAAACTATGAGAGAATGATTATTTCGGCGGGAAAGGAAAGCGTAATACAATATGAGCTTTTTGAAGATAAAATTATTTCTTATGCCGACGAACTGAAAAGAGAATACTCTTATTATCAGATAACAAAGTTTTTTGAAACCGATAACTTTATATTGCTTCATATACGGCACGGTCTGTTTATTACATTAGAAAAATGCAGTCTTAATGCAGACGCAGAGGAGGTAAAGTCTTTTTTGATGAACAAATGCCTTCTTGTAAAAAAGAAAAAATTTATTAACTGCTCGAAGGATAAAATACGGGCTTTGGTATTTTTGATTGCGTCGTTTGTTGTTTCCGTGGCGGGAACTGCCTTTGCGATAATATTAAATATAAAAAATAATTTTTAATGAAATATTGCAATAAAAATAAAAAAAGCACTTGCAGCTGCAAGTGCTTTTTTGGTGACCCGGACGAGATTCGAACTCGTGTTACCGCCGTGAAAGGGCGGTGTCTTAGGCCTCTTGACCACCGGGCCGATGGTGGCTGTAATTGGATTTGAACCAATGACACTGCGGGTATGAACCGCATGCTCTAGCCAACTGAGCTATACAGCCGAATACTGCTGAGACCAATATATTATATCGTTAAAACGGCGTTTTGTCAATACCCAAATTTGAAAAATTATATTTTTATCGGCGCAAGGCTTGACAAGCCGTAATTATATGTTATAATACAAATAAAAAGTGTCTCAAATAAGACACTGTTAAGGAGCTTTATGTCAGTATACGGTAATTTGTTTCTGCTTGACGGGCTTGAAAAGAACGATAAAGAGAATATAATAAGATCTTTGCCCGATACGGTGAAATTCAAAAAGGGTGAGCCTATTTATTCAAGGAAACGTTTTTTCGGTGCGCTCGGCTTTATTGTTTGCGGCAGCGTTAAGGCAGTAACCAATAATGATCGCCGTCTTGTAATGAAGGAGCTTTGCGGCGGCAGCTGTTTCGGTGCCGCGGCGGTCTTCGGCGGAGGAGACACCTATGTAAGCACGCTGACCGCCCAAAGCGATACCGAGGTATGCTTTATACCGGAAAGCCTTTTGATTTTGCTTTTTAAAGAGTATCCGCAAACGGCAGTAAACTATATTACTTTTTTATCTGATAAAATAAGGTTTCTTAACGAAAAATTGAGCGTTATATCGTGCAGTGACGCGGAGGATACAGTTTTAAATTACCTGAAGCTCTCCGCAAACGAAAACGATTACGCAGAAATTCCCGTAAGTATGACCGAGCTTTCAAAAATGCTGGGTCTGAGCCGTGCAAGCCTGTACCGCAGTATTGACGCGCTTGAAGCAAACGGAAATATTAAAAGGGAAAATAACGGAATAAAGGTGATTAAAAAATGAAAAAGATTATAAGCGCACTTTTAGCGGCGGCTTTAATGCTCGGCTTAGCCGCATGCGGAACAAAAAGCGCCGACAGCAGTACGGACAGCTCCTCGGCGGCTCCCGTTTCATCTACACCCGCAAAGCTCGATACAACCTGTAACGTATACGCGCTTAACGGTCCTACGGGTATGGGGCTTGCCCCGCTTATGAAAAAGGCGGAGGACAAAACAGGCAGGCTTAATTACAATATTGCCACCGTAGGCAGCAATGACGAAATTGTGGCAAAGCTTACAAACGGCGAGGCCGATATTGCCGCGGTTGCAACGAATCTGGCTTCAACCCTTTATCAAAAGACCGAGGGCGGCATTTCGGTTCTTGCGGCAAATACATTAGGCGTACTCTGCCTTGTTACCAAGGGCGAGGAAATAACCGATATAAAGGCGCTTAAGGGCAAAACCGTTTATGCAACGGGTCAGGGCGCAAATCCGGAATATATTATCAATTACATCTTTGAGAAAAACGGTCTTACAGTCGGAACGGACGTAACGGTCAACTTTGTTTCACAGCCTACCGAGCTTGTAACCGCCTTTGCGCAGAATGAAAAAATAATTGCCGTGGCGCCGCAGCCCGTGGCTACCACCCTTACAGTTAAGGATCAGAATGCGGTTATAGCGCTTGATATGAACAAGGAGTGGGATAAAGTAAGCGATACACAGCTTGTAATGGGCTGCATAGTTGCCCGTAAGGGATATATTGAAGAAAACCCCGACGCGGTTAAAATATTCCTTGAGGAATACGCCGAATCGGTAAAGGAAGTAAACAGCGATACCGATACCGCCGCCGCACTTTGCGAAAAATACGGCATTGTTGCCTCTGCCGCAATTGCGAAAAAGGCAATTCCGCTTTGCAATATTGTTTTTGAGGACGGCGCAAAGCTTAAAACCGATCTTTCGGCATATTTAAAGTTCCTTTTTGACGCAAACCCCAAAAGCGTAGGCGGAGCCTTGCCGGACGATAACTTCTATTATGAAGCAAAGTAAATTAAAAAGCATTTTAAAGTGGGGTGCCGTGGCGCTGTTATGGCTTACAGCGTGGCAGCTTGCCGCCGCCGCCGTGGATAAGGAAATACTGATTCCGTATCCGCGCGCGGTTTTTTTAAGTCTTATAAGCCTTTGCAAAACCTCGGAATTTTGGGTTGCCGTGGCGCTTTCGCTGCTTCGCATAACGGCAGGCTATCTTTTGGGTATTGCGGCAGGCGTTACGGGCGCGGTGCTCTCCTCGCGCTTTAAGGTGTTTAAAGCGGTTTTTTCGCCTGTTTTGCATATTGTGCGCGCGGTGCCGGTGGCTTCGTTTATAATATTGGCGCTTGTATGGATAAAAAGCGCTTATCTTGCGGTTTTTATATCGTTTTTAACGGTAACCCCTATGATATGGTCAAGCACGGAGAGCGGTATTGAAAATATAGACGTTAAATATCTTGAGGCGGCAAAAATTTTCAGGCTAAATCCCTTTAAAACGCTTTTTGGGGTGAAGCTGCCGTTTTTGCTTCCTTCATTTACGGCATCCGCCGCAAACGCTCTCGGCTTTGCATGGAAGTCGGGCGTTGCGGCAGAGGTTATATGCCGTCCCGCAGGCTCGATAGGAAGACTGCTGCAGGACGCAAAGCTTTACCTTGAAACGCCTAACGTTTTTGCGGTTACCGCCGTTGTGGCGCTTTTATCGCTTGCATTTGAAATTATAATAAAGCGTATTGCAAAGAGGTTTATGTATGATAGCAATAAATAACGTTTCATTTGCTTATAAGGATAAAACGGTGATAAATGACCTTACCCTTAAAATAAATAAGGGACAGCATATTTGCCTTTTCGGCGAAAGCGGCAGCGGCAAAACCACGCTGTTAAGGCTGATTATGGGGCTTGAAAAGCCAAGCGGCGGCAGCATAACGGCGGATAAAGCCGTATTTTCGGCGGTTTTTCAAGAGGATAGACTGCTGCCCTTTAAAACCGTACTTGAAAATTTAACGCTTGTGGGTGCGGATAGGGAAGAAGCGCTTTATCATTTGAACGCGCTTAATATCGGGCAGGCGGCAAATAAATACCCCCGAAAGCTTTCGGGGGGTATGAGCAGGCGCGCGGCTATTGCAAGAGCCTTATGCGCAGATTATAATGTGCTTGTGCTTGACGAGCCGTTTTCGGGCCTTGACAGGGAAAATACCGAAAATGCGGCAAGGCATATTTTATCCTCGGTTAAGGACCGCACGCTTATAGCCGTTACTCATTCACACGAAGAGTCACGGCTGTTAAACGCCGAAACGGTAGGTATAGGCTGACAAAAAATTAACCCTTAAATTGCAGTGATCCCCTGCGGTGAAAAAACTTTTCACCGCAGGGGATCTTTTGTTTGGCTTTAAAGCTATTCACACTAATCGTTTTTTTTACGCCATTGTTTCAAGCATTTTAAGCGTTACCTCGTAGCGTGTTGATCCTTTTTGCAAAAGACTCTCGTATTCTTCCCTCATATATTCAGCCATACGTAACACCTCATTGCCGAGGCTTCCCGCAATATGCGGAGTAAGCAGGCAATTTTCAAGCGAATAAAACGGATGGTTCTTTTCGGGCGGTTCGGGGTCTGTAACGTCTAAGACCGCGGTTATATCGGGGCGTTCCCTTAATATGCGAACAAGATCGTCTTCAACCGCCTGCGCTCCGCGCCCCGTGTTTATAAAAACCCCGTCCTCTTTCATTAAAGAAAACAGTCTGTAATTTATAATGCCGCGGGTATCGGCGTTATTTGCAAGGTGGTTTGAAACAATGCGGCACTCTGAAAAGAGCGTTTCAAGTGATGCTGTTTTCACACCGAGCTTTTTTGCGGTCTCCGGCGGAAGAAAGGGATCAAACACAAGTATTTCAAGCTTGAACGGACGCAAAAGCTCTATTACCCTTTTGCCTATCATACCGGCGCCTATAATGCCCACCTTGGTTTTGTAATTTCCGATAATTCTTTTTTTAACAGCCTCGGCGTCAGACAGTCTTCCGGCGCTTTGCTTAGTGCAAAGCGAAAAAAAGTTTTTTCCGGCAAGCAATATCTGCGCCGCGGTATACTCCGCAACCGGAACTGCGTTTGCCGCCCAAGCGCTGAATACCTTTATTCCGTTTTCAAGAAACGGCCGCGCAAAATACTGAACGGTTCCCGCGGCGTAAAATACAGCCTTTAATGCGGGAAATATATTTTTTATTTCTTCAGATGTAAGCTCAGGCATACCCCATGTTGAAAAAATGTACTGCGTATCCCTAAACAATCCCGTATTCTTAGTGAGATCCTTATGGCAAAAGCAATCATAGCAGCTTATTTTTTTCCGTATTTCGGGGCTGTATACCAAATCAATGCTGCTTTTGTCCTCGCAAAGAAATATGTTTTTCATCTTATCAGCTCCCTTAACGCTTCCGATTCCGCGGCAAGCGATTCAATATTATCGTCAGGCATAAATTCAAGCAATGCAAAGTGAGCAGCCTTTAGCTCGGAAAAATATTTGCTCCAATACGCTTTGTCGTGCGAAAGAGGAAAACGGTTTTCGCGGTGCCACGCAAAAACATGCACATTTTCTGTAAACGGCGCCAAAATTTGTGCGGTAAGCAGGTTTTCCTCAGCCGTTCTGTATTGATTAGGCTGCCAATAGGTTTTAAGCGAGGGCAGATCTACGGCTTCAAGCAGCTCTTTTACGGCAAGGGCTTCATCTGTATACGTATGATGATGAAATTCCGTGCAAAGCGTCATACCTGCCGCCTTTGCCGTTTCAGCCGCACAGCGCGCCGCTTCAAAAATTTTCATACGCTCGTCGTAGCCGTATTCTGAGGACGGCTTATCGCCGCACCAAACGCGCAAAACCCCTGTGCCGAGAATTTCGGCGGCGGTAAGGTATAACGGCAATTCGCCGATAGGGGTAACTCCTATGCGGAAATAAGTGCCGTAGCTTGAACATTCCAAACCGGCATTTTTTTGCAATAATGCGATTTCCTTAAGCTTTTCGGAATTACCGCAGTGGGCGTGAACATCGCTGCCCCACTCGATAGCGGAAAGCCCTGATCTTGCCGCCGCGCCGATTATTTCAAACGGAGTATTACTTCTGAAGGATACCGAAACCAGACCTGCTTTCACTTTTGATCACCAAAATTCTAATTATTTTCAGTATATGTTTTTATTATCGCGGTAGCCGCGCCATACCGTTTCAAAAAAATCGTTGTCGTCCGGCATAGGGCGAACGCCGCGCCATAAAGCCTTACACTGCCCGTTTATTAAGCTTACGGTTTGTATACGGTCGCACGCGGCGGTTTTATCCGGGCAAAAGCGGAAAAGCTCTTCAAGACCGTTTCGCAGCTCGCCGTTTTTATCCCTGTAAAGAGCGCTGCCGCGTGTTTTGCCTACAGTTTCTTCAAAATCAAGCATAGCCGTAAGCACTGCCTGCTGAACCAGCAGAATATCATACAGGCGGTACGCTTTATATAATTCACATTCGGCATTAACGCCTGTTGTTTCCGTTATGCTTTTTAAGTCTTCCGTAACGCTTTCAAGAAGGGGCTTTATAATTTCGGCGTCGCGAATTGCCGCTGCGCCGTCGCTCATATTTCTTTGGGCTTCGCATATCTTTAAATCAACGTTTTCCCTGTTTGACAGCAGTTTTTCGCAAAATTCGGCGTGCCGTTTTACAGCCATGTCGGCAAGCTGCAAAAACAAAGCGTTTTGTGTTTTTGCACGCGGGTGTGCGGATATATACAAGGCCGCCCTGAGCGAGCCTACCTGACCGGAATTGAGCGCGCTGCCGCCGGGCCGTGTAATTCCGTGCGTGCCAGCACATTCGCCTGCGGCAAAAAGCCCTTTAAGCGGGGTCTGCCACCAACAGTCAACTGAAATACCGCCGTTATTATGTTGGGCGCAAAGAGCAATTTCAAGCGGTTCCTTTGCAAGGTCAAGACCCTTACTTTTATAAAGCTCTGCTGCGGGAGCGTTCATATGCATAAGACGTTCTATCGGAGTTCCGAAGCAGGCTTCGGCGTTTTTTAAATAATCGTAGGCCTCAGGCAGCAGCCTTGAATAATCAATTTTATCTATACCGAACGGATTTTTGCGGTAATCAAGGAACACGCGTCTTTTCTTTATAACACATTCACGGTAAACCAGCAGATCTATTACAGAAGAGCCGCTAAGCACCTTGCCGCTGTCGAACGGCCATTGGTAGCCCTTTAAAAACAGCGCCGAAAGCGCGGAGTACGGATCGCCGTAAAAGTTGAGCAAGAATTCATTTTCCGTTTTGTCCTCGCCTACTGATATCATTCTCGGCAGTACCTGCATATATGTGCCCGATACATTCCAGCGCGGATCGACCGAAGCTAACCCATACTGCCATTCAGTCATATTTTGCAACGGCACGCCCGCCGCAACGGCAAGTCCGGTAGAGCCGTTATGACAAGAGGGGTAAACGCTGTCGGCGTAAATTCCGGCGGGTCCGCCGGTTGCAAGTATTATGTTCGCGCAGTTTATTGCGGTAAAGCCGCCGTTTGCCTTTTCAAGGCAGATAAGCCCGCATACGCCGTCTTTATTTTTTAAAATTTCCACTGCAAGAAAGCCGTTTAACACCGATATTTTAAGCTCGTCGGCGCGCTTTTCAAGCACCTCGGTCATATATTTCGATGTAAGCGGACCTGCCGACGTTGCCCGTGCAAACGGGTCGTGATCGGTTTTGTAGCCTACATATTCTCCGTATCGGTTGCAGGGAAATTCAACGCCGAGCTCGCACAGCCGCATAAACGAGCGCACCGAAAGAGCCGCCTCGCACAGCGCAGTATCGCCGTCTACGGCGCCGCAGGAAAAAAGGTTTTCCGCCATTGCGCGCACGCTGTCGGGCGCGCTGCCGGAGAGTCCAAGCTTATAATATGTTTGCTTATCGCTTCCGGTATTGCGCGAGGTGCCGCAGCTTATACCCTCGGTAACGATTGCGGCGTTAACGTTATTTTCGGCAAGGCGTATGGCGGCGTTATAGCCTGCTGCGCCCGTTCCGATCACAACGGCGTCAAAGCTTAGCGTTTTATATTTTTTCATATCGGGTCTCCGTTATCATATCAAAGTCTTTGAATGTGAAATCCGCCGTCTACATCGACAGACTGACCTGTAACATACGGCAGTGCGCCGTCAGCCAGCGCATAAACCGCTGCGGCAATATCTTCGGGCCTTCCCCAACGCTTGATAGGCAGCAGTCCGCCCTCGATAAGCTTGTCGTATTTTTCTTTTACGGTGCTTGTCATACCGGTTGCAATAATGCCGGGTCGTATTTCGTTAACGGTAATTCCGTATTCGGAAAGGCGGTCGGCAAAAAGCTTTGTTATCATTGACACGCCTGCTTTTGAAATGCAGTATTCGCCGCGGCTTACGGAGCTTGTATAAGCCGACATCGAGGATATATTTACTATTGCCGGTCTTGCTTCGCTGTTGTTTTTAATCATTTCCTTTGCAACAAGCTGCGTTAAAAAGAAGGTTCCCTTTGTGTTTATATCCATTACAAAATCGTAGCTTTCCTCGGTCATTTCAAGCAGATCACCGCGTACGCGCGGCGCTACGCCCGCAACGTTAACAAGTATATCTATTTTTCCGTATTTTTCGGCGGCGGTGGCTACAAACGCTTTTCGGTCGCTTTCATTTGAAAGGTTGCCGCTTATATAGGTGAACTCTCCGCTAAGCGCGGGAGGGTCTTTAACAATATCCATTCCTATTACGGCGATACCGCTGTCGAGCAATTTTTTTGCGGTTGCAAGGCCTATTCCGCCCGCAACGCCTGTAACAAGCGCGATTTTCATAAGCTTTTCTCCTTATTTACATACTTATTGTATATTTCAAGATAAGGTTCGCGATCCCTTACGGGGCAGCCCGGCGTGCCGCCCGCACGCATTATTGCGGTGCATTTTGAGCAGGCAACGCAGCATTTTTCTTTTTTCATGGCGCCGTGCTTTATAATGTCGTTTGCAAAATCGGGGTAGGCAAAGGCTGTACGCCCGAAGCCAGCAAAGTCAAAGCCGCCGCTTTTTATGTATGCAGCCGCTGTATTTGGGGCGGCAACGCCTAAAAAGCTTAATGCCGAGCATACAAGCTTCATTTCGGGAACAGCCCTTTTAAGCCTTGCGGTGCCAGAAAGAACGCGTGTGACGCCGCTTAGCGGCTCTTCATCAGGAGCATACGGCCCTGCGGCGAACGGACGGTTTACATGTGGATTGAAATACGGATTGCCCATTGATATATTAAGCAGGCGAACGCCGCTTTCGTAAAGCTTTTTTATAAGCCATACAGGCTCGGTCGGGTTAAAATCAAGCGAGCCGTTTTCGCTTACGCCGAAGCCGTAGGGATATGCAAATCCGTCGTATACGTTAAGACGTGATGTAACTATAAAATCGCCGCCGCAATTCTGTATTGCGCCTGCAACACTTTCGCGAAGAAGTCTTGTTCTGTTTTCAAGGCTGCCGCCGTATTTGCCCGCCCTTTCATATGCGGAGAGCAGCTCGCTGTTAAGATAACGGTGGCAGCATTTAATATCAACCCCGTCAAAGCCTGCCCGTTGTGCAAGTAAAGCCGCGTTAACAAGTCTTTCGACTACACGGTCAAGATATTCGTCCTTGACTATCCGCTCGCTGCTTATCGGGTCGTTTTTTTCAAAAATAGGGTTGTTATATGCAATAAGCGGTTCTGGTATGCCGTTTGGCTTACTGTAACGTCCGGAATGTGTGGCCTGCATAATTATAAGCGGCTCGTAACCGTTTTCCTTTATTCCCGTATTCTTTATGCTTTCAACCTCGCGGCGAAAGGAATCAAGATTTTCCTCGCAGATATAAAGCTGGCGCGGGTTTGCCCTGCCTTCCTTCATAACCGCCGTGGCTTCAAACCAAATTATGCCGGCGCCGCCTTTTGCAAAGCGTTCATACCTGCGTTTTGTTAAAACGTCCGGCATACCGCCGCGTGTGCCGTCGCACCCTTCCATGGCCTGGCATACAAGGCGGTTGTGCGCGGTTTTTCCGTTTATTTTTTCGGGTTCGCTTAGTATGGATACATCGTCTGAAAACGGTAAATTTGTTTTTAGCCTGTCGTTATCCGCTTTAAATGCTTCGGCTGTAAAATATACGCTTCTCATTTTGTCACCAACTTTTTTCTTTATTATAACTTTGCTTAATTTACAATGCAATTGCATATTGTTCATAAAAATATTGCAATCTGTTCAAACAAATGTTATTATTAAAACGGTGATACAATTATGGAAAGCTTTGTTTATGAAGACGAAATGATTTTTTTACAGCACTGTACGGATACAAGCCCCGATTCTGCGGATTTTCCCATGCACGCGCACGAGTATCCTGAGCTTGTTTACATTATTTCCGGCGATATAATGTTTTGGGCGGAGGGAACGCCGTACTGTTTGAGTCCGCACGATTTTATGCTTTTTAACGCCGCCGAAACGCATAAGGTTCAAATTCTTTCGCCGCGCCCCTATGAGCGTGTGGTATTGCAGTTGAAAAAGCCCGTTTTTTCTTATATAGACAAGGATAACAGGCTGCTTGCGCCGTTTACCTCAAGAAAGCTCGGTGAGGGCAATTTGCTTAAGGCACAGGATTTTACATACGGCGACCCCGAAGACTGTATTTTAAAAATGATAAATAGGACCGAAGAACAAAGGCTTGCGGTATTTTCATATTTGCTGCCGCTGCTATATACGATTTATGTTGCTTTCAGTTCATTGCCGCAGGCGCCGAAATCCGCTTCGGATAAAATTTCGGCGGAAATACTGAGATATGTTAATGAGAATATTACCCTACCGCTTTCACCGGAGAGCATTGCAAAAAGATTTTTTATAAGCCGCACGGCTCTTTACAGCCTGTTTAAGGAAACTGCCGGCTGCGGCGTTACGGAATATATAAATATAAAACGCCTGCTTATGGCTAAGGAGAAAATTATAAGCGGCCAAAAACCCACAAACGTTTTCGGGCAATGCGGCTTTAACGATTACAGCGTTTTTTTCAGGGCTTATAAAAAACGCTTCGGGCTTTCGCCCAAAGCGGATTTTGAAAACAGAATATAAGCAAAAAACGAGGTGCGGACCGCCGTCAGGACTGCGCCTGTTCTTTTCTGCCGCGGGCTATTTCGGGCAGCTGAGCCACGATTATTGCGGCAAATACAACGGTACAGCCTATAAGCTCGCGCGGGGAGAGCGTATTGCCCGAAATAAGCCAGCCGCCGAGCGCCGCAAAAACGCTTTCAAGGCTCATTGTAAGCGAGGCAACGGCAGGCTCGGCATATTTTTGACCTACCGTTTGAAGCGTATAGCCGATTCCGCTTGAAACTATACCGAGATATATTATTTGCGGAGCCGCCGCCGATATATTTGAAAGCGAGGGGCGTTCGAATATCAGCGCCGAAACGGTTGATAGGATACCCACAACCGTAAACTGCATTATTGAAAGCTTAATTCCGCCCGTAACGCCTACGTATTTATCAACCGATATTATCTGGCAGGCAAAGCAGAACGCGCAGATAAACACAAGAATATCGCCGGTATATATTCCGCTTACTCCGCCCGAAAAGCAAAGCAGATAAAAACCCGCAACGGCAATTAGTACGCTTATCCATATAACGGGGTTAGCCTTTTTGCCCAAAAGGAGCGAGATTACAGGCACAAACACAACATACAGCGCGGTGATAAAGCCGCTGCGCGCTTCTGCCGCGGCACCGGACGGATACGCGCTTATGCCGAACTGCTGAAAATTTACCGAAACCGTAAGCATCGCGCCGCAAACGGCGCCGGCGGTTAGATATTGCTTTTTAAGCGCTTTATCTTCAGGGAAAAAGTGCTTTTCTTTTTTTATGCTTGTTATTTTGTAAAAAATATAAAGCGCCGCGGCGGCAATGTATGCGCGAAGCGCGTTGAAGGTAAGCGGCGGAACCAGCTCGCCGCCGCCCGACTGCGCTACAAAGGCAAGCCCCCATATAAGCGCGGTAAGGCACAAAATAAGGCTGCCCTTAAGGTTATTGCTTTTCATGGTTTAACTTCTCTTTTCTCATGGTAAGGGATATTCTTTTCTTTTGCTCGTCCACGCCTAAAACCCATACCTTTACAACGTCGCCTACCTTCAGTACCTCGGAGGGGTGCTTTATAAATCTATCGGTTATCTGCGAAATGTGAACAAGACCGTCCTGATGCACGCCTATATCTACAAACGCGCCGAAGTCTATAACGTTTCTGACGGTGCCCGTAAGCTCCATTCCCGTTTTAAGGTCGCTTGCAGACATAATATCGTGCCGCAAAAGCGGAGGGGGAAGCTCGTCGCGCGGATCTCTGCCGGGTCTTTCAAGCTCTTTTATTATATCGTTAAGGGTTGGAACGCCTATATTAAGCCTTTGCGCGGTGCTTTCTATCCCTAAGGTCTCGGCGGCGGTGCGTATTGCGGCGGTTTTGCCGTTTCTTACGTCGGCCTCGGTTATTCCGCAAAGCTTTAAAAGCTCCTTTGCGGCGTCGTAGCTTTCAGGGTGGACCGAGGTGCCGTCCAGCACCTGCTTACCGTCTGATATTTTTAAAAAGCCTGCGCATTGCTCAAACGCTTTAGGCCCTAATTTCGGCACCTTTTTAAGCTGTGCGCGCGAGGTGAATTTGCCGTTTTCCTCGCGGTAAGCCACTATGTTTTTTGAAAGCGCTCCGCCTATTCCCGATACGTGCGATAAAAGCTCGGCAGAGGCGGTGTTAAGGTCAACTCCCACGGTGTTTACGCAGTCCTCCACAACGCCGTCAAGCGCGCCTGTCAACTGCGACTGCGGCATATCGTGCTGATACTGGCCAACGCCGATTGCCTTGGGGTCTATTTTAACAAGCTCGGCAAGCGGGTCCTGAAGGCGCCTTGCTATTGATACGGCACTTCTCAGCGATACGTCGTAATCGGGAAATTCCTCCGCCGCCAATTCAGAAGCGGAGTAAACGCTTGCCCCCGCCTCGGATACTACCATATAGGAAAGCCCGTCGTTAAGTTCCTTTATAACCTCGGCGGCAAAAACCTCGGTTTCGTGGCTTGCGGTGCCGTTGCCTATTGCAAAAACCCTTACAGAGTATTTTTTAACAAAGCTCTTTATTATTTCCTTTGCCTCTTCTGTTTTGTTTTTGGGCGGAACGGGGTATATAACGCCTGTATCAAGCACCTTGCCCGTGCCGTCTACCACGGCGACCTTGCAGCCGGTGCGGTAGCCGGGGTCAAGACCTATTGTAACCTTATCCTTAACGGGCGGCTGCATAAGCAGCTGATGCAGGTTTGTTGAAAAAACCTTTATTGCAGAGGTGCTTGCCCTTTCGGTAAGCTCCGAGCGTATCTCGCGCTCAACCGACGGGAATATAAGGCGCGTATACGCGTCCTCTGCGGCGGCTTTAACTGCGGCGGTTGCGGCAGAGCCTTCCTTTATGTGGTTTTTCGCTATTATAAACATAGCCTTATCGCGGTCAAAATCTAACGAGACCTTTAAAATTTCTTCCTTTTCGCCGCGGTTTATTGCAAGTATTCTGTGGTCGGGTATTTTGGAAACAGGCTCGCTGTAATCCTTATACATTTCGTAAACGCCCGCGTCCTCGGTAACCGCCTTTACGGTAAGCATACCGTGGGCGGAGGCTACAAAGCGCATACGCTTTCTGACGTCTGCGTCGTCCGATATTTTTTCGGCTATTATATCCATAGCGCCCGCAAGGGCTTCCTCGGCGGTATTTACGCCCTTTTCTTCGTTTATGTATTCGGCGGCGTATATAATGGGATCCTTACAGTCGGGCGACTGCGCGTATATAATATCGGCTAAAGGCTCAAGTCCCTTTTCCTTTGCCGCGGTGGCTCTTGTTTTGCGCTTTTTCTTATAAGGTCTGTAAAGGTCGTCAAGCTCTGTTAAGGTTGCAGCTTTGTCAATGGCTGCCGAAAGCTCTTCGGTTAAAGCGCCCTGCTCCTCAATGGCGGATTTTATTTTTTCGCGTGTTTCGTCCATATTACGCAGGTATGAAAGACGGTCGTTAAGCTCGCGCAGAACCTGATCGTCAAGCGAGCCGGTGGCTTCCTTGCGGTAGCGCGCAATAAAGGGTATGGTGTTTCCCTCGTCTATAAGCTTAACGGCGTTTTCCGCCTGAAAGGGCTTAAGCGAAAATTCTTCTGTAAGAGTTTTTATAATGTCCATTTAATCACCTAATGCTGATTTTACCATAAATAAGGGCTTTTCGCAATAAAAAAGTGCGTTTAAAATGTATGTGAAATTAAAATATGATTTGATATAAGGATTGTGTTTTTTAAAAAGGGGGAACGGATTGCCGCGCACCTTTCGGTGCTCGCATTGACTAAATTGTTTGTCATTCTGAGTGCGAAGCGCGAAAGAATCCGTAATCCCCCTTTTAAGAGAACGGATTACCACAGCCGCTTACGCAGCTTCGCAATGACGAAAGTGGAAGAACGGATTGCCGCAGTCGCTTTGCGTCTCGCCTGCCGGCTCGGTCGGTGCTTCTGCTTCGCAGAGGTGTCCACCGGACACCCGCACCTTCGCAATGACAAAAGTTATGTCTTTCTGAGCGCATAGCGCGAAAGAATCCGCCTCCCTTTAAAAGAATAACGGATTGCCACAGCCGTTTACACGGCTTCGCAATGACAGGACGGGGGTTTACAGGGCTTTATTCGTTTAGAATAAATTTTTCAGTTTGTTTCTAAACCAAAGCAGTAACCGGAGGATCAAAAATCCTCCGGTTACTGCTTATTTGAACGTTTTTAAATTTAATCAGTCGTTTTCGTTGCGGTTCTGGTTCTGATTATTCTGGTTCTTGTTCTGTTCGTTGTTTTTATTCTGATTCTGGTTTTTGTTCTGGTTGTTATTCTGATTCTTGTTCTGGTTGTTATTCTGATTCTTGTTCTGGTTCTGATTATTCATTGAAAATCACCCCTCTTTCAGCCTTTATTATCTGTAAGAGGGGTTTGAATTATACCTTAATGTTAAATAATTTTTCGGCGTTTTGCTTTGAAAGGCGCAAAATACTTTCGGTATCGGTATTTCTTATTTCGGCGATTTTTTGCGCCGTTAAGAATATCATAGCCGAGTTGTTTGTTTTAGAGCGGTAGGGAACGGGGGTTAAATAGGGTGCGTCGGTTTCAAGCAAAAGCCTGTCGTTCGGCAGCGCTTTAACCACATCGGGCAATTTTTTTGCGTTTTTAAAGGTTATAACGCCGCCTACCCCTATATACATTCCTATTTTAAGTATTTCAGCCGCCGTTTCGGCACTGCCCGAAAAGCTGTGAACAACGCCGCGCGGTTTGTGCTTTTTTAAAAGCGCAAGTGTATCGGCGTGGGCTTCGCGGTCGTGCACAATTACGGGAAGCCGAAGCTTGTTTGCAAGAATAAGCTGGCTTTCAAACAGCGAAAGCTGTGCTTCCTTATTATCGCTTACCCAGTAATAATCAAGCCCTATTTCGCCTATGGCAACGCATTTTTTGTGCGCGGCAAGCCTTTCGATTTCGGCAATTGTTCCGCCGCCTATGTTTTCGGGGTGAATACCTGCCGCCGCATAAATATAGCCGTACCTTTCGGAAAGCGAGAGCGCTTTTTGCGAGGACGCGGTATCACACCCGCAGCAGATGACCGCGCACACGCCGCGGTGCGGCAGCTCGTTTAAAAGCTCTGCTCGTGCGCCGTCAAACCTTTCGTCGTCGTAATGGGCGTGACTGTCGAATATCAGCGGTTCCTTATATGGGTAATCGGGGAAAAAACTCATCTTATTTTACTGCCTGCGGGTACGTTGTCTATAAACAGTACCTTAACGTCGTCTTCGGCACAGTCTGCCGCCAGTATCATACCGCCCGACTCCACGCCGCAAAGCTTTGCGGGCTTTAGGTTTGCAACGACTATTACGGTATGGCCGATAAGCTCTTCGGGTTTATAGTATTTTGCAATGCCCGACGCTACCGTGCGTTCCTTACCGCTGCCGTCGTCGAGGGTTAATTTTAAAAGCTTTTTGGCTTTTGCAATCGGCTCGCAGGCAATAATTTTTGCCGCGCGCAGCTCGATCTTGGCAAAATCCTCTATGCCTATCTGCTCCATAGTTACCACATTTTCGGCGTTTTCGGTTTTTGCCGCTTTTTCCTTTTCAGCTTCAATTTCCGCCATAACCTTTTCTAAGTCCAAACGGGCAAAAAGGGGCGAGGGCTCGCCTACCGTGAATTCCGAAACGGCGCCGAACGCAAGCTCCCTATTGTCCGAGCAGAGCTGTTTTGCTATCGAAGCCGCGCTTTCGGGTATAACGGGTGAGAGCATAACGCCCAAAAGGCGTATACATTCAAGCAGATTGTAAAGCACGTTTTCAAGATATGCTTTTTTGCTTTCGTCCTTTGCAAGCGCCCAGGGGGCGGTTTCGTCTATATACTTATTGCAGCGTTTTGCAAGGCTCATAACCGCCTCGCACGCGTCGGCGTTACGGTAGGCGTCCATAAGCGCATAATACCTTTCAACCGTATCGTTTGCCGCGGCGATAAGCTCACTGTCGCACTGTTCGGTGCATTCGCCCTTTTTAACCATTCCGCCAAAGTATTTGTTTGTCATTGCAATAGAGCGGTTTACAAGATTTCCGAGAGTGTTGGCAAGGTCGGCGTTATACTTTGTAACAAAGCTTTCGTAGGTTATGGTGCCGTCCTGCATAAAGGGCATTTCGGAAAGCAGGTAGTATCTTACCGCGTCTACGCCGAAGCGCTTTGCCATATCGTCGGCATAAATAACGTTGCCGCGTGATTTTGACATTTTATCTTCGCCTACAAGCAGCCACGGGTGACCGAGAACCTGCTTCGGCAGCGGAAGATCCAAAGCCATTAAAATTATGGGCCAGTAAATGGTGTGGAAACGAACTATATCCTTGCCGATAACGTGCAGGTCGGCGGGCCAAAGCTTATTAAACTGCTCGGAACTGCCGTCCGGATCGTAGCCGATACCCGTAATATAGTTTGAAAGCGCGTCAAGCCATACGTAAATTACGTGCCTTTTGTCAAACGGAACGGGTATGCCCCACTTAAACGACGTGCGCGAAATGCAAAGATCGGAAAGACCGGGCTTTAAAAAGTTGTTTATCATTTCGTTTTTGCGTGAATCGGGCTTTATAAAATCGGGATTTTCTTCGTAATACTTTATAAGCCTGTCCTGATATTTTGAAAGCCTTAAAAAGTATGCTTCCTCCTTAGCGTCGGTTACCTCTCTGCCGCAGTCGGGGCATTTGCCGTCTACTAACTGCGAGGCGGTAAAAAACGATTCGCAGGGAACGCAGTATTTGCCCTCGTAGGTGCCCTTGTAAATATCGCCCTTATCGTAAAGCTTTTTAAATATTTTTTGTATGACCTTTTCGTGGTCTTCGTCTGTTGTGCGGATAAATTTGTTATAGCTTGTATTAAGGCTGTCCCACACCGCCTTTATCTGCGCGGATACGCCGTCTACGTATTCCTTTGGGGTGATACCCGCTTTATTTGCGTATTCCTCGATCTTTTGACCGTGCTCGTCTGAGCCTGTTTGCAAAAATACGTCAAACCCCATCATACGCTTATAGCGCGCTATCATATCTGCAAGCACAATATCGTATGCGTTGCCTATATGCGGCTTTCGCGAGGTATAGGCTATTGCCGTGGTAATGTAAAATTTCTTTTTTTCTGACATATGTTTCCCTCCTACGGTTTTTGCGTTAAGTAAAGAATAAGCGAGACCGCCGTGCAAATAAGACCGTAAAACAGTACCGCTGTGCCGCTTATAAGCGTGCCTGAGCCTGCAAACGACGCATAGGCGAAAAGCACGGTGCCTATTACAGCCGATAAAACGTAAAGCACGGTAAATAAAATATTTGATTTTTTAATTTTTGAGGCGGCGTTTATAATTGCCGCAAGACCTATTGGGTTGCCCTTGTAAGCCGCGGGAGCGGATACGTCGGGCGCGTAGGTTACGGCGTTTTTATACATATGGCAGCCTGCGGCGCTCATAACCTTTACGGAATCCTCGTAGAGTCCCATATAATCGCATATCATTTCCTCGGTCATATTCGGGTCCGAGCTGTTTATAAGCATCGTAACCCCAAGCGCCGAAATACGCCTTAGTTCGCGCGAAATATCCGGTCTTACGTTATACTGCACCGCAAGCAGGGCGCACGCCTTGTTTTCGGTTGCAACGTAAACGGGGAAATAGCCGTTTCTCAGTATTTTGCGGTCGGTCTCAACGCTCGGAACCTCAATTCCGTGCGCCTCCATAAGCGTGCGGTTGCCTACGAACAGCAGCTTATTGTCCACCCAGCCCGAAATGCCCATTTTATCCTCGTATTTAACGGTATCCGACTTAGGAAGAATAACGTTGCCGCCCGTTCCGGCTATTTTTTTGAATATGGGGGAAAGAGGGCTGTTAAGCGCGTCGGTAAGCGAGGCGGCGCGGATTATCGTATCGTCTATGCTGTTGCTTGAAAGCATTTGAAGATTGTGAAGAGTAACGGTGCCCGACGGGAAAATATCCTCCGATGAAAGCACCATTGCGTTTGCCTTTTCAATATGCTCCGCCCCTGTTTTGCCCGCAAGCATTGCGCCTAAACGCGAAAGCTTTTTTGAAGATGAGTAAAGCGGCAGGCTGTCTATTAAAAAGAGCGGCGGCAGGGCGGCAAGGCACTGCACGGCGGCGGCGGCGTAAAAGCCGTATATCATTCCGTCAAAATAAGAGGCGCAGGCAAAGCCTAAAATTACCGAAAGTATTAAAGACAACACGGTTACAAACGGCAGCCTTCCGCCGAGCACCGTTTTAAAGCAGGAGTATTTCATATAATCGTTTATGTGCGCGGTTCTTTGCGGCGCGGCGGCAAGCACGTCTCCCTCTACCGAGTTTTTTGCCATGGCAAACGTAACCGCGGGATCGCTTATAAGCTTAACCGCGCGTTTGGGCGAGGGCGCCGCTATCTGCTTAAAGCCCGAAAGCAGCGAGGAGCTTGTGAAAAAGGCGCACATTGCGCGCACCGTAAGCAAAACCGCGCAAAGAAGAATAAGGTCAAGCGTTATTTCGTTTTTTATTATTCCCATTACCGCATAAAGTATTACCGAAAGCGAGGCAAGCGCCGCGCCGGTATCGGCACAGCTGCGGCGGCTGAAAACGGTTTTAAGGCTTAAAAAAATATCGTAGTTTACAATAACCGCAACGCTTAGCAGTACGGTGCAGATTATCATACACGGCTTTGTGGTTTTTAGTATAAAGCCCGACATAAACGGCAGCTTCATAAACGCAAGGATAAGGGTTAATATTACCGAAGCCGCGGTTTTTAAAAACGCCGAACGTTTTTTAATTGATAAAAGCCTTGAAATATGCTTTGCGTCGGCAGGAGATGAAAATTCCTCCTTCGGCACAAAGTCTTCAAAATCGGTTTGTTCAAGCTGTACCTCGTCGGGTATTTGCTCGTCGTCCTCTTCGGGCAGCTTGGCAAGCTCGCCCGTTAAGTCAATCGGTCTTGTGGCGGAGCTTATGCTTATATGCGCCGCACTGTCCGAATCGGATACGGGGGTAAATTTTATTGTGGCGGTAGAAGAAATATCCTTTTCCTTTTTCGGCTTGAAGCTTTCGTTTTCGCCGTCTATATCGGATATAATATGTGAAACATTGGTTTGAATATGGCTGACGCCGCCGGCGGCGGGAATCGTATCATAGAAGCTTTCAGCGCTTTCGGAGCCGTGCGTTTTTCGCTCGGATTTTCCGAGATCATCGAACGAAACGCTGTATTTTTCCGATAAGCTTTCAAGCGCCTTTTGACCGTCGCTTTTAAGTATATCGGCTACGCTTTCAAGCTTATAATCCGCAGGGGCTTTTTTTGTAACGTCCTTGCCTGAGTCGTCTAATATATAAGGACGGCATTTTTCAAGCAGTGTTTTACCGTGCGGCTTGGGTTTTTCGGGGGCGGCGGGCGGCGCTGTTTCTTTTTCGGTATAAAAAGAATTTAACGAAACCGTGTTTTCGGTCTTTTTTTCGGTTTCGGTATCCTCCGATTTTTCAGGCTCGGAGCTTTGCTCCTCATTAACCGGCACGCGCGCTTCAAGCATACGCTTTTTAAGCATTTCAAGCGCGTTTGTGCTTTCCGCTTTGCTTTCGTTTGCGGCAACCGAAAATCCGCTTACCTCTTCGGGGGTCAGCGCGTGGGGATTAAACGGCGAAGCGCCCAATCCGTTTGAGCCTTCGGTATCGTCGCTTTCTATAAGAGCAAAAAGCTCTTCATTTTCCTTTTTTGAAAAAAAGCTCATAACGGCCTCCTTGCACGCAGTACCTCGTACATAAGTATGCCTGCCGCTACCGAGGCGTTAAGCGAATTTATTTTACCTGTCATAGGAAGGCTTACTATCATATCGCATTTTTTGGCGGTAAGGGCGCCTATACCCTTGCCCTCGTTACCTATAACAAGCGCGCAGGGCGTGTTAAAATCGGTTCGGCGGTAATCCGTACCGTCCATATCGGCACCGAATACCCAAATGCCGCGCTTTTTAAGCCCGTCTATTGCGGCGGCAATATTGGTTACTCTGGCAACGGGCACATATTCAAGCGCGCCGCAAGCCGCCTTTGCAACGGTTGCGTTAAGTGAAGCGCTGCGCCTTTCGGGAATAATAACGCCGTGCACGCCCGCAGCCTCGGCGGTTCTTATAATCGCGCCTAAATTATGGGGGTCCTCAATGCCGTCGCATATAATTATAAAGGGCTTTTCGCCGCTGTTTTCCGCATTTTGTAAAATTTCCTCCACGGTAGAGTATTCCTGCGAGGCAAGCATTACCGCCACGCCCTGATGATTGGCGCCGCCGCAGTAGTAATCAAGCTTTTGGGGGCTTATTTCCTTAATAAGCACTCCCTTTGCCTTGCATTTTGCAATAATAGCCGTAACAGAGCCGCCCGAAACGCCGTGGGCTATAAGCAGGCGATCAATCTCCCTGCCCGAGCGCACAGCCTCTAACACGGGGTTTCTGCCGCAAATTATATTGCTTTGACTGTTTTGTTCATTAAACTGCATATTTTAAAATTCCTTTATTGCATAAAAATACATAATAATTATACCATAACCAAATCAAAATTAAAATAGCTAATTTTATAAATAAAAGAAAAATATTCAGGAATAATATATTCATTAAAGTAAAAAGGTGATAGAAATGGAAAAAAATCGAATCATATCGGTAGAAGGCTTTGAGCTTATGGATTCAAGAAGCAACCCGACCGTAGGCGCAAGGGTTACGCTTGAAGACGGCAGCAGCGGCTTTGCGCTTTCTCCATCGGGCGCTTCGACAGGCGCATACGAGGCGCACGAAATGCGCGACGGCGACAGCGCGCGTTACGGCGGAAAGGGCGTTTTAAAGGCCGTAGCCGCTGTGAATGAGAAAATAGCTCCCGCGCTTTGCTCGCTTAAAGGCGATTGCCAAAGAAAAATTGACGAGGCTATGATAGAGCTTGACGGCACCGAAAACAAAAGCCGTCTCGGCGCTAACGCAATACTTGCCGTATCGTTGGCGGCGGCAAAGGCGGCGGCTGCGTCCCTTAAAATTCCGCTTTACAAATATATAGGGGGAATAAACGCGGGCGTTATGCCGCGGCCTATGATGAACATTTTAAACGGCGGCGCGCATGCGGCAAACAATATAGATATACAGGAATTTATGATAATTCCCTATAGGGCCTGCTGCTTTTCAGACGGGCTTCGCCGATGCAGCGAGATATATCACGCGCTGGGCGCCTTATTAAAGGCTGAAAATAAAGCGACCGGCGTTGGCGATGAGGGCGGTTTCGCACCCGACCTTACATCGGACGAGGCGGCGATAGAGCTTATAGTAAGGGCAATAGAAAAAGCGGGCTATAATACCGACGAAATAAAAATAGCGCTTGACGTAGCGTCAAGCGAATGGTATTCGGGCGGCAAATATAAGCTGCCTAAGCGCGGCGATGTGCTTACGGCGGACGAGCTTACCGATTATTATAAGGGCCTTATAGAAAAATACCCGATAATATCGATTGAGGACGGCGTTGCCGAGGAGGACTGGGACGGCTGGAAAAAGCTTACAGGCGAGCTTGGCAATAAAATACAGCTTGTGGGCGACGATCTGTTTGTAACAAATTCCTCAAGACTTGAAAAGGGAATAGAGCTGGGAGCGGCAAACTCAATACTTGTTAAGCTGAACCAGATTGGCACCCTTACCGAAACGCTTGACGTTATAGAGCTTGCAAAGCGTAACGGCTATGCGCCGGTAATCTCGCACCGTTCTGGCGAAACAGAGGATACTTCAATAGCCGATCTTGCCGTAGGCGTAAACGCAGGGCAAATTAAAACCGGCGCTCCCTGCCGTACCGACCGTGTGGCTAAGTACAACCGGCTTTTAATGATTGAAAAGGAAATTGCGGGTAAGAAACAGTAATAAAAAGATTGCCGCTTGCCTTACGGCGTTTGCAATGACAAAACGGTTTGTCATTCTGAGTGCGGAGCACGAAAGAATCCGTAATACCCTAAAGGGGAAAAACGGATTGCCACACGCCTTACGGCGGTCTCGCCTGCCGGCTCGGTCGGTGCTTCTGCATCGCAGAGGTGCCCACCGGACACCCGCACCGCAATGACAGCCTTTTTATACGCACAAAACCGTGGTTGCAATAATGCAGCCACGGTTTTGTTATTCGTTCCAATATTTTTTATCAAGCGTTCTAAAGGATATTGCCGCAAAAATATGCTCTTTTTTTATAATTTCACTGCCTTCAAGGTCGGCAACGGTTCTTGCAACCTTTAAAAGGCGGTCGTATGTGCGGGCTGACATACCGAGCCTGTCAAACGAAATACGCAAATACCTTTGAGCATTTTCGTCCATAACGCAGTATTTTTTAAGCATAGACGAGGTAAGCCTTGCGTTGCAGGTAACGCCCGTGCCCTTATACCGTTCGGTTTGAAGCCTTCTTGCACGGTTAACGCGTTCTTTTATCTTAGCAGATGACTCCCCGTCGGACACGGCGCTTAATTCGCTGTAATTTACCGGCGGCACTTCAACGTGCAGGTCAATCCTGTCAAGCATAGGACCGGAAATGCGGTTTAAATACTTTCTCACCGCATTATTTGTGCATATACATTCACGTGAGGGGTGACCGAAAAATCCGCAGGGACACGGGTTCATTGCCGCAACAAGCATTACCGAGCTTGGGTATGTAAGCGTGCCGGCAACGCGCGATATGGTCACCTTGCCGTCTTCAAGCGGCTGGCGCAGCGCTTCCATAACGTCGCGCCGGAATTCGGGCAGCTCGTCTAAAAACAAAACGCCGTTATGTGCAAGCGATATTTCGCCGGGGTGGGGTATGGTGCCGCCGCCGGTGATACCCGCAACAGATACCGTGTGGTGCGGCGAGCGGAACGGGCGAACGCGCACAAACGGGTCGCTTTTATCAAGCGTGCCGGCTATTGAGTGTATTTTTGTGGTTTCAATAGATTCTTCAAACGTCATTTCGGGCAGTATGGTGGGCAAACGCTTTGCAAGCATACTTTTACCTGAGCCGGGCGGACCTATAAGAAGTATGTTGTGCCCGCCTGCCGCCGCAACCTCAAGCGCCTTTTTGGCGGCAAGCTGACCCTTAACGTCGGCAAAATCAAGCCCGTAGGCTACCGGCTTTGAATCTATTTGAGTTTTGGGAGCGGCGCTGATAGGATTTTCGCCCTTGATATGATCTATAAGCTCCTTTACGTTTTTAACGCCGTATACGTTAATGCCCTCTATAACCGCCGCCTCGGCGGCGTTCTCTTCGGGCACAAACACATTTTTAACGCCGTTTTTAAGTGCGGTTATCGCAATAGCCAATATTCCGCCCGTGGGCCTTACCATTCCGTCAAGCGACAGCTCGCCTACAAAAATACTGTCGTTAAGCTCGGCCTTTAACTGACCGGAAGCCTTTAAAATGGTAATAAGCACGGGAAGATCGTATATTGCGCCCTCCTTTTTTAAATCCGCCGGCGCAAGGTTAACGGTAATACGCCCTACGGGAAATTTATAACCGCAATTTTTTATGGCGGCGCGCACACGCTCGCGTGATTCCTTTACCGAGGTATCGGGCAAGCCCACGATATCAAAGGCGGGAAGACCGGTTGAAACATCTGCCTCAACCTCTATCATATACGAATCTATACCGAATAAGCCTACGCTGTTAAGCCTTGAAAACACCTGCTGCACCGACCTTACATTTCCAAAATACTTAAATTATTATATAATATATGGTTACGCATTGCAACAATATAATATTTTTTCTCTTTTAAACCAAAAAATAATATTATAACTATTGTTTATTCGACAAAAATATAGTATAATATCCTATATATAGTTTTTGGGAGTGCATTTTTTCTTGCAGCATACGGTGTATCTTGATAACAGCTCTACAACAAAGCCCTGCGAAACGGCGGTGCGGTATATAAATAAGGCGCTCACGGCCGAGTGGGGCAATCCTTCTTCACTGCACAGGCTCGGTATGGAGGCAGAAATTGCTTTATCCGAAGCGCGCGAGACGGTTGCACGCTCTGTTTCTGCACGGGCGGACGAAATTATTTTCACCGGCAGCGGAACAGAAGCTAACAATACTTCATTGCTTTCCTGCCTTAAAGCCAAAAAACGCGGCGGCAGGGTAATCACAACCGCTATTGAGCATCCGTCTGTTCTTGAAACGGTCAAGCGGCTTGAGACCGAGGGACTTGAGGTAATACGCTTAAAGCCGCAGCGTGACGGAACCGTATCGCTTTGCGGCCTTGAAAACGCGCTTTCATCCGATACCGTAATGGTAAGTATGATGCTTGTAAACAACGAAACGGGCGCCGTTTTGCCTGTACAGGACGCGGTTAAGCTTACAAAAAGTATTGCGCCTGCGGCGCTTTTCCACTGCGACGCGGTACAGGGCTACGGCAAGCTGCCCATAAATGTTAAAAGGCTTGGCTGCGATTTAATGTCGGCAAGCGGTCATAAGATTCACGGACCTAAGGGTATAGGGTTTTTATATATAAAAAAGGGCGTGCATATTCCGCCGTTTATAACCGGCGGAGGGCAGGAGAGCGGTATGCGTTCAGGCACCGAGCCTACTCCGCTTATAATGGGGCTTATGGGCGCGGTAAACGAATTGCCGAACGCCGAGACGCAGCTTAAAAAGCAGCAGGAGCTTTTCTGCTTTGCAGCGGAAAAACTTTCGGCTTTAAAGGGTACTGTTATAAATTCGCCGCAGGGCTGCCTTCCGTATATACTTAACATATCCCTGCCGGGCTACCGCTCGGAAACGCTGCTGCATTTTCTTGAAAGCAGAGACATATTCGTTTCAAGCGGAAGCGCCTGCGCTAAAGGGCACGGCAGCTATGTTTTAAACGAAATGGGGCTTGACCGGCATATAGTTGACAGCGCTTTAAGAATAAGCTTTTCAAGATATAATACAAAAGAGGATATAATACTGCTGTGCGAAGCGTTAAGCGACGCCGTAAAGCAGATAAGAAGGGCAAACTGATGAAGGAAATAATACTTATTAAAAACGGCGAGCTGGCGCTTAAAGGTCTTAACCGCCGCAATTTTGAAGACGCGCTTATTAAAAATATGAAACGAAGACTTATGCCGCTGGGCGAAGTGGCGATCACACGCTCGCAGTCTACAATATACGTTGAGCCGAAGGCGGACGATTACGATTTTGAAGAGGCGCTTGCACGCGTTTCGCGTATATTCGGCATAGCCGGCTTCAGCCGCGCCTGCGTGTGCGAAAAAACGGTTGGGGACATACTTTCGCGCGCTCCCGAATATCTTAAAACAGTAATGGAAAATATTAAAACCTTTAAGGTTGAGGCAAAACGGGCGGATAAAACTTTTCCGCTTACCTCTCCCGTAATATGCCGCGAGGTAGGCGGCGCGCTGCTAAAGGCGTTTCCGCATTTAAGGGTAGACGTGCATAACCCCGACCGTACCGTGTATGTTGAGGTGCGTGATTTTGCGGCGTATATAAGATGCGAACAGCTAAAGGGTGCGGGCGGCCTGCCGGTAGGCACGGCGGGCACCGCTTCGGTTTTGATTTCGGGCGGAATAGACAGCCCCGTTGCGGCATGGACAATGGCTAAAAGGGGACTTCGGCTTAACGCAATACATTTTGCGAGTCCTCCGTATACAAGTCCGAGGGCGGAATTAAAGGTTAAAACATTGCTTAAAAAGGTTGCGGCTTACTCCGGCACAATAGACCTTTGGATAGTGCCGTTTACCGAAATACAGGACGAAATAGGCAAAAACTGCCCCGAAGACTATTTCACGCTTATTATGCGCCGTATGATGATGAGAATATCAGAGCGGATAGCGCGCAATTCGGGCAGTCTGGCGATTATAACGGGCGAAAGTCTCGGTCAGGTGGCAAGTCAGACTCTGCCGGCGCTTGTTACAACCGACAGCGTTGTGAATATGCCTGTTTTAAGGCCGCTTATAGGCTCGGATAAAGAGGATATAGTGGCGGTTTCACGTAAAATAGATACCTTTGAAACCTCGATTTTACCGTATGAGGATTGCTGTACGGTATTTACACCAAAGCACCCGAAAACCAAACCGACGCTTGCCTTGTGTGAGAAGGCGGAGCAGGGGCTTGACGTGGAGCGCCTTGTGGAAAAGGCTGTAAACGAGGCTGCCTTTTCTTATATAGAGTAACGGGTGAGAATATGAACAACAAAACCTACGAGACCTCCGCCGCGGCAGTAGCCCTGTTAAAAGATAACGGCTTTACCGTTGCTGTTGCGGAATCCTGCACCGGCGGGCTTTTATCAAGCTACCTTACTGCGGTGCCGGGTGTTTCGGCGGTATATGAATTAGGCGTTACGTCTTATTCCTGCCGTATTAAAAACAAAATACTCGGCGTTAAGGAGGAAACGCTTGACGCCTTCGGCGCGGTAAGCGAAAATACCGCCCGCGAAATGGCGGAGGGCGTAAGGCAAAAGGCAGGCTCTGATATAGGGCTTTCGGTTACCGGCGTAGCAGGACCCGACGGCTCCGAGGGGCACGCGCCGGGGCTTGTGTTTATAGCTGCGGCGGATAAAGGCGGAACGCGGGTGAAAAAGCTTAATATCGACCCGATAAACCGTGAAACGGTAAGGGAAACGGCGGTTAAAGCGGTGTTGGAGCTTTTAATTAAAACAGTTGAGGAAGTTGCAAAATGAACCATGCAAAGGAAAGCGGTACGGTAAAATCCTTTTTTTACAGGCTGTACCTTTCTTATATTCCGAACAAGCGCGATAACATAAAGCAGATAATTATTAAGATATTCTTTTTGGCGTCACTTATAACGCTTATAGTATCGGCTTCATATCTTACAAATTATTTTTTGGCGGGCAAAAAGCAGGAATCGATTATAGACGACAGCCGAAAAATATGGCACGAAACTTCTTCAGTTGCAAGCGAGGAACCGCAAAAATCGGTAACGGAAATAATGCTTGAGGAAAACCCCGATTTTAAGGGGTGGATAACGATACCCGGCACGAAGGTGGATAATCCGTTTTACCAAACGACAGATAACGAATTTTACCTTACGCACAACCAGAAAAAGCAAAAAAGCGCATACGGCGCGCTGTTTCTTGATTACGGCAATATGCTTACCGAGACCGAAAAGGACAGCAACCTTGTAATATACGGTCACCATATGAAAAACGGATCTATGTTTGCGGGTCTTACAAAATACAAAACGCTAAGCTTTTATAAGGCTAATCCGACTATTGAGTTTTCAACGCTTTACGGCAAGGATACTTATAAAATATACGCCGCATTTGTACTTAACGCCTCTAAGGACGACGATAACGGCTATATTTACAATATTTTCAGAAAAAGGTTTTTGGACGATACGGATTTTAACTTGTGGAAAAATGAGGCAATGGCGCGCAGTATTATAAATACGGGGGTTGACGCGCAGTTCGGGGACGAAATAATAACCCTTGTTACCTGTACCTATGATTTTGATAACGCGCGTTTCGTGGTTATGGCAAGAAAAACGCGCGAGGGTGAGGATACTGCGGTGGATACGTCCGCGGCGGTTACAAACCCAAGTCCGAGATACCCGAAGCGCTGGTATGACGACAGGGGAATAGATTATCCGTTTAATTAAAGAAAGGGGAAGGCTTGTTTTATGTTTCAGAATATTAAGGTGGATATAATATACTTTAAAACATATACGGATTTTGAACTTGAATTTAACCTTTGCGGCTGCTGCCGTATGCGGCTGCTTACCGATAAAGCGCCTGATAAAAAAACGCTTGTGCACAGTCTTGCGCGCGCCGTTTCACGCAGCAGAGTCATAATAATCGCAGGTAAGCTTTTGGGCGATGAGGGAACAATAGGACTTATTTCACACGCGATAGGCAAAGAAACTGCGGTAATAGATAAGGCGCAATACGGAATTTCGGGCGATGATGAGATAAAGGTTATAAGCGGTGCCACACCGCTTGTTACGCCGAGCGGCGAATTCGGCGGCTGTATTATAGAAAGCGGTCCGCAGTCTATGATATTGCTTACAGACGATAAGGCTGTAAGAAAAACCGTTATGAACACGCTTATTCACCCGTATATAGAGGAGCTTTGCGCAACCGAGCTTAAGGCAAAGGCAGATGCCGCAGTTCAGGCGCCGATTGCTCCCGCTACGCCTGTTACCGAAGAACCGGCGCTTTCGGCGGAAGAACCCGAAACAGAGGCAGAGAATGAGACGGTTGATATACTTTCATCGTCTGAGGGAATTGAAACAGTTGAAAATGCAAATGCCGAGCCGGTTGCCGAAACCGAGAACGAGACCGAGGAAACCGCGCCGCCGATAGCCGAAAACGAAAAAGCCGGGGACAGTATCCCGATAAGCGCATATTCGGCAAGCCCCGATAACAGCGTGGAGCTTTACGGCGGTATGGTCTTTGAGGAAGATGTCGATGTAAAACGTGAACCGTACGCAGTGCCCGATATATCAGAGGACGACGGTATGTATATCGAACCGCAAAGAATGAAAAAGGGCGCGACGAATTATTACAATCACCGTTATGCGGCGGAATCGTTTGATGAAACAGTATACCGTGCCGATACCGGAAATAATACGAAAAGAGCGTCGGTATTTTATGGAAATATTGCAATACTTATAACGGCAATTGTTTTGCTTGTGATTTTAGCGGTGCTTTGCTACTGCATATTCTATATTCCCTCAAAGGACGGCGTTTCCGCCGCCGCATATTTAAGGGAGACTTTCGGAACACTGTTAGGCAAGAGCTGAAAGTTCCTCTGATGTTGTATAATATCAGAGACAATAAAGTATTGTTTGAAGAGAGAGCTTTTAAAAATACAGCTGATGAGTTAAGGGGCGTCGGCTGTATTTTTTGTATAATGACGCTTTATACAGTCAGTCTGAAGCTGTATGTAAGCTGTTTTTCGTGGCCGGTGATCCATCGGTAATTACGGGTAAACTTCATATGCCGTACAGGACAGATGTTATTAACCATCTGTCCGCCGATAGAACCAGCCTGCTTAGCGGTAAGATCGCCGTTGTAACCCTGCTTTAAGTTAACGCCAACCTCCCTTGGAGTACATAGTGTTATTAAAAAATCATTACATAGACCGAATTGAACCGCCAGGTGAGCCCGCAGATAAAACAGCCCGAAAAAGCCGCATTTTGCGCAGTGATATGATTGGCAAACACATAAAATATAGACTTTACCGTAATTATTTTCTTGACAATTTTTTAATTTGCGGTATAATATTCATTAGAGATTAGAGATGTAAAGTACCTTGTTGCTTTGCGTCTTTTTTTGTTTTAAGGGGGAATATTAGGTGGAGAATCCGATTATTAATGCGCTTGAAAGAACGCCCGTAATTGCCGCTACCGACAGTGTGGGCTGGCAAAGCGCCGTTTTATCGGACGCAGAGGTGCTGTTTCATTTGGGCGCTGATATTATAACGGTCGGCGATGATATAAAGGCGGCAAAAAGAAACGGCAAATTTGTTTTTATACATATTGATTTAGCCGACGGAATAGGCAAGGACAAAACGGGAATAGAGTGGCTTAAAAAGCTCGGAGCAGACGGTGTTATTTCTACCCGCACCCAGCTGATACGCGCGGCGCACGATAACGGCTTGCTTGCGGTTCAGCGGTTTTTTATGCTTGATTCAAAGGGTATGCACTCGGTTGCCGAGACGATTGAAAACACACGCCCCGATTTAATAGAAATTATGCCGGGGGTTATACCTAAAGCGTTAAAGCTTTTCTCCCGTCAGGAAATTCCCGTTATTGCGGGAGGGCTTATTGAAACAAAGCAGGAGGTAACTGCGGCACTGTCTGCCGGAGCAGTTGCGGTTTCAACGGGCAGAAAGGAATTATGGAACGAAATTTAAAAGATAATATATTCTGCGGAGTTAAAGAGAGCGGAAAAACAAACGGTTGCGAAAAAATGCCGTTTGTTTTTCCGCCTTTTTATATAGCCTTGTGTTTGGCGTGTGACGGAAATCCTCGTCAGAGGGAGCCAAGGGCTTTACGCAGAATTTACAGCATTATATATCTAATGTCTAATGTCTAAAATCTAATATCTAAATTTGGAGGTATTTTATGCAGCAAATGATTTTAAGCACGGTTTTGCGCTCGCTTGCCGCCGTGGTAATAGGCGGACTTATAGGCAGCGAACGCGCGCGGCACGGCAGAGCGGCGGGTATGCGAACGCATATTTTAGTCTGCCTCGGCTCTTGTATGACGAGCATGACAAGTATGTTTGTATCGGATGTTTTGGGCAATAACGGCGATGTTTTCAGAATACCGGCTCAAGTGGTATCGGGTATAGGCTTTTTGGGCGCGGGTATGATAATACTTAAAAACAACAATATGATAACCGGACTTACCACCGCCGCGGGCGTGTGGACAACGGCTACAATAGGCGTGGCGCTCGGCTACGGCTATTATGTGGGCGCGGTGGCGGTTACGGTGCTGTTTTTATCCACAATAGTTTTGTTTGCAAGGTTTGAGCGCAAGCGTAAATCGGCTGAGGTTATTTATATTGAAATAGATAACGCATATAAGGTGAACGCAGTATTAAAAGAGCTGGAAAGGGAAATTCCCGAAAGCTTTACCTACCAGATTTTCGCGCCGAAAAGCGGAAATCAGGGCAGCGTGGGGCTTAATGTGGTAATAGATAAACGGATAGATATGGACGTTTCCTGTCTTTCGTCTGTTGAAAATATAGTTTTTGCAGTGGAGGAGTAAAAATGTTTGATGTGGCAATTATCGGCGCGGGCGTTGTGGGCGCGCTTACGGCAAGAGAGCTTACAAGGTATAACCTTTCGGCCTGCCTGCTTGAAAAGGAAAACGATGTGGCTTGCGGTGCCAGCAAGGCGAACAGCGGAATTATTCACGGCGGCTTTGACCCGGAACCCGGAACGCTTAAAGCAAAGCTTAATGCAAAGGGCGTGCCGCTTTTATATAAGGCGGCACGGGAGCTGAACGTTCCCTGTAAAAACAACGGCTCTATGGTGCTTGCGTTCGGTAAAGAGGAGGACGCGGTTATTGACGAGCTTTACGCGCGCGGAATAAAAAATGGGATAAAGGGTATGGATATTCTTTCGGGAACAGAGGCGCGTCGGCTTGAAAGCAATTTATCGGATAAGGTCACAAAGGCACTGCTTGTTACAAACGCGGGAATAATATGCCCCTATGCGCTGACTATTGCCGCCGCGGGCAACGCTATGGATAACGGCGCGGAGCTTCGCACAAATTACGAGGTTACGGCGATTGTAAGGGCTGAGGACGGCTTTAGGGTTTGCTCTGCCGACGGCAGGCAGATAACCGCGCGGTATCTTGTAAACTGCGCGGGCGGCTTTGCGGATAAAATAGCCGAAATCGCGGGAGATAAATTCTTTGAAATAATACCCCGCGCGGGCGAATATATGTTGCTTGATAAAAGCGAGGGCGAGACTGTATCGCACACAATATTCCAGGTGCCTACGGCACACGGCAAGGGTATTTTGGTAACCCCCACGGCGGACGGTAATTTACTCTTAGGCCCCACCGCCGAAAGGGTGAATACGCCCGAAAACACCGAAACCACGGCTGGCGGACTTAAAACGGTGGCCGAGCTTGCCGAAAGAAGCGTGCCGAGCGTTAATACCCGCGCGGTTATAACCTCTTTTTCGGGCGTGCGCGCGTCGGAGAAAAGCGGCGATTTCATTATAAAGGAATCGGATAATGTAAAGGGACTAATCCATGCCGCGGCGATAGATTCACCCGGACTGTCATCATCTGCCGCAATTGCGGAATATATTGTTAAGCTGCTTGAAAAAAGCGGGCTGGAACTCACCGAGAACCCCGATTTTAACGGCACGCGCGAAGATACCCACGCCTTTAAGAAAATGAGCGATGAGGAAAAGGACGAATATATAAAGAAAAACCCCGCCTACGGCAGAATCATATGCCGCTGCGAGACGGTGAGCGAGGGCGAGATAATAGACGCACTGCGCCGCAACCCTAAAGCGACGGATATTGACGGCGTTAAGCGCCGCACACGCGCCGGAATGGGAAGATGTCAGGGCGGCTTCTGTATGCCCTATGTAATGCGGCTTATTGAAAAGGAAACGGGCAAGCCGATGACCGAGATAACAAAAAAGGGCGGAAAATCGAATACTGTAACAGGCAGACTGTGAGGGGAAAAGAAATGATAAATCACGATATAGCAGTAATAGGCGGCGGACCTGCGGGAATGGCGGCGGCAGTCGCGGCATATGACAGCGGAGTAACCGATGTTTGCATTTTAGAGCGCGAGGAGATGTTAGGGGGAATTTTAAAGCAGTGTATTCACAACGGCTTTGGGCTGCATAAATTGGGGCGCGAGCTTACAGGCCCCGAATACGCGGCGGTTTACGCCGAAAAGGTAAAAGAGCGCGGAATAAAAACATATTGCGAAACTATGGTAACGGATATCTCATCCGATAAAACAGTAACCGCGCAAAGCACCGCGGGGCTGCTTAAAATAAGGGCAAAGGCTATAATTCTTGCAATGGGCTGCCGTGAACGCAGCCGCGGCGCGCTAAACACCGCGGGAACACGCCCCGCAGGGGTATACAGCGCGGGCACGGCGCAAAAGCTTATGAACTGCGAGGGCTATTCCGTAGGCAAAAAGGTAGTTATATTGGGTTCGGGCGATATAGGGCTTATTATGGCGCGCAGAATGTCGCTTGAGGGCGCAAATGTTGAGGCGGTCTTAGAGCTTATGCCGTATTCGGGCGGTCTTAAACGGAACATTGTTCAATGCCTTGAGGATTTCGGCATACCGCTTTATTTATCCACCACCGTGGCGGAAATTCACGGCAGGGAAAGGGTAGAGGGCGTGACAATTGCAAAGGTTGATGAAAACCGCAATATAATTGAAGAAACAAAGCGGTATATACCCTGCGATACGTTGCTTTTGTCTGTAGGGCTTATTCCCGAAAACGAGCTGACTCGCAACGCCGGAATAGCGATAGACAGAATAACAAGCGGTGCTATGGTAGATGAAAACCGCCAGACCGAGACAGAGGGCATTTTCGCCTGCGGAAACGTTTTGCAGGTGCATGATTTGGTGGATTATGTATCAGATGAAGCGGAAATTGCGGGCAGAGGTGCAGCAGTTTATGTGCTGAACGGCGCAAATAACGGCAAAACCGTAAGCACAAAGGCAGGCAACGGCGTGCGCTATGTTCTGCCGCAGCGAATAAACGCCGATGAGAAAAATGATGTAGCATTGTTCCTGCGCGTTGCACAGCCGTTCGGCAAGGTTAAATACACCGTAAGTTCGGGCGATAATGTGCTTGCAACCGCCGTGCGGCTGAAAGCAGCACCCGGTGAAATGGAAAAAATAGTGTTAAAGCCTGAAAAATTAGCTTTGGCAGGGGAAGAAATAACCGTCAGTCTGGAGGAAGTAAAATGACAAGGGATATGACCTGTATAATCTGCCCGCGCGGGTGCGCGCTTAAGGTGGAGATTGAGGGCGATAATATAACCGTTACGGGCAACAGCTGCCCTAAGGGTAAGCAATACGCCATAGACGAATGTACCAACCCCACGCGCACGGTTACATCATCCGTCCGCGTTGAAAACCGCGAGGATACTATGGTAAGCGTTAAAACCGCAAGCCCAGTACCGAAGGACAAAATTTTTGAGGTTATGCGCCTTATAAGGGCAAAAAGCGTTTGCGCTCCTGTGAAAATAGGAGATGTTATTATTAAAGATGTTTTCGGAACAAGTATTGTCGCAACCAAAAATATTATATAAACAATTTTAAACGTAAAAAAGAATGTTCTTAAAGAACTCAAATCCTTTAAGAACATTCCAATTGGTGCAGCGAGTGCATTAATATCCGAACCCAAGCCCGATTTTTCGAGCTCGGTGAAATTGATTGTTTTAGTGCCGTCTTTGTAATTGAATGTGAACGTAATCCGGTCATCATAAAGGAAAATCGCATTGACAAAGCTGTCAATCAGCCTGCGGCGGTGGTCAAGCTTCTTGGAGTTAAGCTTTCTGAACCGATGAAACCAAAAAATAATTTGTTCACGGGAAAGCGTGGGCTTTGCCATTTCTTCTTTGATAATCTGAACGGAGAGTTCGCTTTTTTGCTTTTCAAGGCTTTCGAGCCGTTCTTTTGTAGAGGCGGTTAAAATACCTTGCTGAATAGCGTCAAGCATATTATCAATGGATTTTTGCGTGTCGGCAAAACGCTTTTTGAGCAGCGGTAGCGCGGTGTTTTCCTTGCTTTGCAATTTCATTACCGTATCGGCAAGTTTCTCAATCAGCTCATCGTCAAAAATCAACTTCTTGATCTGCTCAATCACAAGATTTTCAATCCATTCTTTTTTAACTGTTTTCTTGTCACAGCCCTTGTGATTTTTGACGCTTGCACATTTGTAATAACGGTGAACCTTGTTCCTGCCTGTTCCGCTTTCACCGACCATATAACATTGACACTTGCCGCAAAACAGCTTTGTTGTCAACAGATATTCGTCCTCGGCTTTATGTTTTGCCGGAGCTTTTTTATTTGCCGCCATGCGTTCCTGCACACGGTTGAATAAATCCTCGGGAACAATTGCCGGTATACCGTTTGGGTGAACAATATCGTTATACCGGTATTCGCCGATGTATTTACGGTTATGCAACATTCGGGTTACGCTGTTTATGCTGATTTTGCCTCCGCGTTTGGTACGAACGCCTTTCAGATTCATTTCGTCGGTAATTTCACGCATAGACGCACCGTCTGCATAATGTTTGAAAGCATCAAGTACCGCCGGAGCCGTAAGCGGATCAATTTGAAAATACTGCTCGCTGTCGATCATATAACCGATGGGTAATGTTCCGCCGTTGTATTTGCATTTTAGTGCGTTCTCGGTCAGTCCGCGCGTGACCTTTTCGGAAAGTTCAGCCGAATAGTATTCCGCCATGCCTTCAAGCATTGATTCAAGCAGAATGCCCTCTGCACCGGCTGAGATAGCCTCGGTTGCGGAAATGACCTTAACACCGTTATTTTTCAGAATGCGTTTGTAGTGCGCCGAATCGTATTTATCCCGTGCAAAACGGTCAAGTTTCCAAACAATAACGACCTCAAATTTTTTGCCGGAACTGTCTTTAATCATCCGCTGAAAATCGGGACGGCGGTCGGTTCTTGCCGACAATGCGCGGTCAATGTAGGTTTCTACAATTTGAATGTCATTTTTCTCGGCAAAGGTCTTGCATTCGCGAAGCTGTCCTTCAATAGATTCTTCACGCTGATTATCCGAAGAATATCTTGCATAGATTACGCCTTTCATTTCTTTTCACCTGCCTTTCTTTTGAGATTTATAACACAAGTTTTCCTTGATGTTATCTGGATTTTGGGGTGTTAGGGCTATCCCTAACAAGCGAATCTGCTGTAGCAAATTCAGTGCTTGCTGCGACAATATCACTTTTGACAGTTTGATTATAGCATATTTGAATTGCAAAGTCTATACAAACTCAAAGCGGCTACCGTAAACGAATAAAAGCTGTTTACAGTAGCCGCTTGGTGTACTATAAGGTAACTTTAATAGCCAACTTCTTTTAAAGCGTTTTCAATCTGAGCCTTATTGAATCCGTAATATGTCATTTCATCTGCTAAATTTTCTCTTGATGATCCTTTGCAATTTTCTTTAGCATATAATACTGCTTGCTCGTCATAATTGACATTTATATGTGCCACAACAAATTTAGCGTCTTCTAACGGATAGCTTTCAAAATCAGCTAATAAAGTGTATATTAAAAAGCTCGGTCCGCAATGCCAATCATTAACCTCCTCGTATGCGCAAATTGCCGCATTCTTTTGGCTTTGGGTCAAATTTGCTGTATATTTGCGGTTTTCAACTTCCTGTTTGCAAACGGTACAAACAATTACCTCTGTACCATCAGTTACAGTACCGTCGGAATTGATGATAAAATTTTTCTTAACTTGCCAATCGCCTTTGGTATGCGGTATTTTTTCTATTTTTTCTGTACACACCTTTTTGCAGCGATCACAAGTGCCGACTCTTTCTCCTTCTTCCGAACAGCTTGTTGCTTTGGTGATTTTCCAGTCGTTGACGGCATGACCGACAGGCTCCCCCTCTGTAGCGCCGCAGACCGAACAGGTTTTCGGTAATTCGCAAGTCGCTTCGTTAAAGCTGTGTGCAAGCGGTTCGCCGTCGGTAAGCCCACACCGTGAACAATGCTTTGCTTCCTTACAGGTTGCCGCAATCCATTCATGTGATAATGCTTCACCTTTTGTTTTGCCGCATTTTTTGCAGGTCATCGGTGCATCACAGGTGGCATCGGTCCAGCTGTGAAAACACACAAGCGTTAAAACCAATACCACCGCCAAAACGGCAACACCGACTGCCGATATAATAATGATTTTCTTTTTATTTTTCATAATATCCCCCTAAGATTTATTTCATTGTTTTTAGGATGCGCCATACGCTTCGCTCAGAGTAGTTATACTTTTGTGCCAATTGCGGTATGTTATTGCCGTCATATTCACTGATAATGGCCTTGTGTGTGTATTCCTTTGAAAACAATCTGCTCGGGAATGAAATTTGCGTTCCGCGAAACAGCCTGTATATCGCCAATGCGTTTTCAACACCGATTTCATCGGCAATATCTCTGTACACATCATTAAGACCGTCAAGGTCTTTTTTCAAGAATGCCACCTCCGGAGTTTCGACCGAGTAACGGTTTAATGACATAGTACCACCACCGACGCAGCATAACAAATGACATTGTCATTGTATTTGTCACTTATTTTGCAGTATAATGGTTTACGGTGAATGAGAAATTCCATAAAAAATGCTCCTTTCCGGACAATTCTTTCGTCCGAAAAAGAGCTTGTAATTTTCGCGAACAAATGTTAGCGGTTGTTAAATGTTAAGGGATATGCTATAATAATTATGATCGAAATTTGTTATGCCTAATATTTCATATGTGAAAGGAAAATAGAAATGGGAATAAAAGAAACTCTGAGAGGTCTTGTAAACAAAAAGGAAAAAAGCGTGCCGACCGAAACAGAAAATGGACTGGCAATTCAACAAATTGCAGATGCTGATTTGTTTCCGATAGTAAAAATTCCGGAAATCTCATTACAAAAATATAATAAAATTCCTATTTCGGGTTTAGCTTCCCTCGGAGCAGCCTTTTCAAAATTGCCGCTTTCAGCGAGAACTATTACACAAACAAAAATCTCAGAAACCGCGTTAAAAGAAACATTGTTTGTTGGAATCAACCCACGAAAAATAAGCGGTTTTCTAAAGGCTGATCAATACGGAACAGTCGGAAATATTATGCAGGTTAATGAACAAGGAAAACAAGTGATTGCGGGACGAATGCGGTTTAAACCTGTTGATAATTTGCCGTTAAACGAATCTTATTCCATAACAATGCCTTTTGATCCAACACTAATGGTTGTCGCTGTCGCGGTAATGGCAATTGAGCAAAAGATTGACAAGTTACAGGAAAGCGTTGAAAATGTATTAAGATTTTTGGAACTTGAGAAACAGTCAAAGCAACGAGGAAACCTTAAGAAACTCACCGAAATAGCAGAAGATTATAAAGTGTATTGTGAAGATAAAGAATTTTGTGAGAATCGCAATTTCATTGTTCAAAAAATTCAAACGGAATCGTTGGCGGATATTGAATTCTATAAAGAAAATATAGCAAGCCAATTGCAAAAACAAAAAAGTGTGCATACTTCATTGAATGCAGATTCTTTAATGAATGATGTGATTCGTGAGTTGGCAGAATACCAACTGTCCTGTTATTTATACTCTTATAGCACCTTTATGGACACGATGTTGCGTAAGGATTTTTCTTCCGAGAATATCACGAGAATTAAAGAGAGAATGCAAACAGTATTAAGTGCGTATGACAATCTGTACCTTGATTGTTACTCGCAAATAGAAAAATATCAGCATTCCTCAATTGATACAAAAGTCATAAACAGTGTAGGTGTAGCAATTAAAGGAGTAGGCAAGGCGGTCGGTTCAATCCCGTTCATAAAGGACGGTCAAATTGATGAAACATTAATTGAAACCGGAACAAAATTAAATAATAAAAGTAATTCTGTGATTGGAAACAAATTAGAAACGATTAAAGGGTTTAAAGATACTCATATTATGCCTTTTATTGACAATCTTTCAAGTATAGATTTGATGTATAATAGAGAAAATGGCCTGTTGACAGACGGCGAAAATATTTATGCTTTGCAGGATACCGCAATTTGAAGCAAAAGAGCGCTAAATTTATGTTTTTTAATGGTGATAACAATGCCTAAGAGCAAATGGGTTTCATTTTTCTTATGCCTGTTTTTCGGACTGTTCGGAGCGCATAAATTCTACGAGGGACGCATCCTTCTCGGAATACTGTACATCTGTACTGCGGGACTTGGCGGAATAGGCGTAATTATTGATTTGATTATATTGTTTTTTAAACCCAATCCCTACTATCCGTAAAATCAATATACAAAAAAGTTTTTTGACATTGTCTTAGCAAGCACTGAATTTGGCTATCCAAATTCGGGCGATGTTGCTGCGGCATAACCTCAGCAAGCATCGTCTTTGTGTCCACACTTGGCTTAGCGAGCAACGCCGCCTGCGTCCACACGACCTTGTTAGGGCAAATCCCTAAAACCCTTTGAACGGAGAATTCTATGGATATAAATGAACTCAAAGAACAGATGATTCCATATTGGCGTGACATTTACAATCTGCAATACGGCAACATTCTTAAACAACTATTTGTTCGTATCAAATACAGAATATTAGGAAACCGTTTCGGAACATCGGAGATTCCGGATAATATTCTTGAAGCCATTGCTCGTACAATGCTGCCGGATATTCGCGAATTTTTCCTTTCCAAAGAGGGACAGGAGGAGTTTGCCGCTTGGAAAGCGGAATATGAAAAGAATAAGAAGAAAAGAGCATAAAGCAAAAGGCGAGGGTGAATCCCCCGCCTTTTCGTCACTATTGATAGATTAGCTCATTCAAGATAAATTCACGTACTCTGCTTTGAATACTATTCATCCGTCTGATCCATTCCATTTGATCGGAAACTTTTAACTGCTCGGTTACGCCCTCGTTTTCAGCCGTTTGTCGGACTAAAGAATCAAACATATCGCAGGCATCACGATCCATGTCAGCAAGGTAATTGTTTAGAGTTCCGTTTAGCCGCATAACATTGATGACCGTCCGATTATTGCGGTAAAGAAAATCATAATGCATTCTGCCCCAAGCGCCGATGTTTTTAAGTTCTGTTTTCATAATAAGTAACCTCCGAATTTAATTTTTGCGTTTTGAATTAAAGTTCGGATAGTCTATGAAAATGACAAATCCGAACCCTTCACCGATTGGTTTAGGGTTCGGATTTGTACTGTTTGGTGCGGGTAAGAGGACTTGAACCTCCACGACCTTGCGATCATTAGAACCTGATGGTAACGCCACCTCGGTGAAAGATTAATTTACCGATTTTGAATTCTTATTTCTGCCAATTAAACACTAATGTTTTGTAAATATAGTTTTATAAAGTAAACTCAAATAATATATAACTGCACAGAGCCAGCACCAAACTTGCTAATGTTCCTAACAAATATTTATTTCTGAATTCTTTTTCCTTCAAGTCATTAGATCTTGCCCAGGTTTTTACAGTTATTATAATGGCAATTGCTGCAAAATTCTGAAAATACGAAAATATTATCACTAAAAATCTCTCAAGAACACCAATAATTGCTCCAATGTCAAATATGCCCGCATTTATTGTTTCCGGATACAGGTCTTCGAATAGTTTGTTTATAAAAACCGAGCATGGTACAATTAATAATAAAACCGTAAAGACAATTTTGGATTCAAGAATATATTTCTCAAGAACTACGTTAAATCTAAATGTTTTATATACCGAGTACAATATAACTGTATGCAGAAATTGATCAAGGCTAAACACTAATGTTTGTTTAGCCTTTTTATTTAAAAAACAAGATAAAATATCAATAACGCCGTGTGACACAAAAATAATAAGAATTATTGTTAATGCGCTAATCCAATTTGTTATAAGAAACAATGTAATGAAAGGAAGAATATAGAGGAAAATATGAATTAGTATGTATTTAAAATTAAGAAACGATTTTTTCTTGCACTTAATACAATCTTGACAGTCGATATCAATTTTTGCATTTTTGCACTTAGCAACTTTTTCTGTCTGTAAATAAAAATCTCCCATCAAGTGCAAAATCATTAAAATTATAAAATTTACCATATTTCTTCTCCTAACAATTCATAGATTGCCCTATCCATAGTTCTGCTTTCCTTGATTCTTCCTAATGACACATATCTATCAACATTCTGACGTGTGGTATTAATTATTTGCGCAATATAAGTGGACATTCCGTGCATCCAGAAGTCTTCCATATAAAATGTGTTTTCATAAGAAATTTTTGCATCCATCATTTTTTTAATCATTATGAGTTGTTCAAGATTGATATCAAAAGTTTCCCTTTCTCTGAATTTACCAATCACATTATTCCAACGTTCCCGTTGTATTAATTTAATTCTGTTCTTTAAAATAAAATCGTAGAAATTCATATTTTCTTCTGTTGGTGTTATAGGAGAAATTATGTCGGCAATAAGTTCAATTAATCGTACCATTTGAGATTGTTTTGATTTTATTTCAGCGTCAGCCATACAAAACATATTTAAATATTTATCGTATTTTGAAACAGTATTAAAACATACGGCATTGCTTTTCTTTTTTTGGATAGAATTAATTGCATCCCGGCACAAATAAAATGTTTCTCCGTCCAAGGCAGACGATTCCCATTCTTTGTCATAATATTTAATTGCGCCATATCCTATCCCGCAGCGTATTTTTATCGGATAAATCAAAAGTTGTAATTTTCTGATATACAAAAATGCAGTTTGAAGATTCATAAATAAGCCTTGAAATTCATCTCCCGCACTTGATACTACTTCTTTTTTAATTGCATAACCATATACATGGTTCAAATACATAATGCTTTCCATTAAAACATTTTGAACATCATATCTATCATTATAACGCCTTGATTCTACGATATCAAACATTACAGCAGCATATTTCATATTGCGTTATCTCCTTGTAATTGGTTGTGCTTATTATAACAAAAGACTTTAAAAAAAGCAAGTAATAATAATTGCTCTTACTAAAAGCAACTGATTATAGTTGCTTTTTGGTTTTGCAACGTATTTTACTTGCCTTTCCATGCCTAATCTAATACTAAATTCATCATAAATTTAAAGTTCGTATTATTTAATTTGCTGTAAATCTTTTATTGTCTCAGGTGAAAATTTTATTTCAGCCATTAGAGGCCCCAAAAGGTTTTCAATTTCGTTGATATAAGTCCAACCGTTTTCTTTTCCTGATTGTTCTCCCTTTGAAAGCACACTCATTAGCTTTATTATAGCTTGAGTTTTTTCATATTCTTCCATATCAACAATTGGATATTTTCCTCTGCCGTTTTTGGTGAGAAACACAGGTTCACCTACGGAAATATCACACAAAACCTCATTATAATTTCTTAAATCCGATACGGGTTTAATATTCGGCATAAAAGCCATCGTCCTTTCTGCTGTAAGTATTATATCCTAATTTATCGTAGAATGCAACAGCAAAATTTATAGTAACTGTTGTAATTAGAGCTTTATATTAAGATTTGTAATTATTATCATACCAACAGAGTTTACTTTTTCTGGCGTCGGTCTCATTTCCAAATGGCATTATTTTTTTGGTTAAACAATCGTTTAGATAATTACCGCAACATTCATTAACTAAATCACGCATAAAACTTATAGGAATAATCAATGATAAATAATGATTGTTCGTTCTGAAATTTGATACTTCGGTATAATACGGTAAGATCGGTGAGGAAGTTCTCGACAGGCTGATACTTAAAGAGCTTGAGGAACTTAAAATAATGGCTCACGAAAACTTTAAAAGGGTTGACAGAGAACTGAAAAAGTGGCTTGCCGACCGTCCCTCCGCCGAAAAGCAGATAACAGCGCTTAAGAATAAGCTCGCGCAGCGAAAAAACCGACCAACAGCAAATACTGCTTGAAAGAATACGGGACAGAGAACACGCCGAAGTTTATACCCAAATGCTTGTTTCCTGCGAAACGGATATTAAAACAATTGAAAACAGAATTCGGGAAATGAAGGATATTGAAAATACCGTAAAGGAACGCAAAAAGCAAATGAAGAAAAGCGTTGAACTGCTTGACGGTATTATAGCCGACGGTGCGATAAGCGATACGCATCTCAGGATGTTGGTGGATGAGATAGTTATACATGAAAAGAACGGAAAGCTGGATATTCAAATAACGCTTAACGGAGAATTCCGCACGCATATCGACTACTACGATGAAAGCGGAGATATAACCGACAGGCACGCCGAAATATGGTATTTCCCGAATTGGGAAAGTATGGCGGAGGGTTAACCCTCCGCCATATCATATATCAATATTCTTCTGTGCTGTAAATATTACAGACTCGGCAGGCACACAGCTTTATGTTGTGCGCCCGTTTTTTGGCCTGTGACAAGTAATTTCAGTTAAAATTTCAGGCAAAGAAAAACGCTCAAAGCCGCATAAACAAAGGCTTTGAGCGGTGTGAGAGTACTATAAAAAGATTTTATTGTCTTTTCTTAATCAATTGTTTTCAATTCCTTTTCTAACACATCGGCAAAGTGTTGAATGGGTTCCCCAAGCGTTTCGGCATAGTCAAATGTATCTTTATCATCTTGATATTTTAACGGGGATCTGCGGACATTCAATGCGGTTGTAAGAGCGTGCATATCCGGGCAGAGATTGTTTTGAAGCGCCCATTCCGCCGCTTTTGTTTTGGAAATAATCTTGCCTGTGCGAAGCGTGTATATGCAACGAGATATATCCAACAGCCAACCGAAAGAATAAAAATTTCTTCCGGTACTTTGTGCATACTTTCTTATAGTCTTATATTGCCGATTCACATCGGAATACAGCTCGTGAAAATCGGGATATTTCAGTTCTTTTCGTATATCTTTTCCATACAAAAGAATACTGTTCTCAATCAGTTCTGCCTTGCAAAAGCTATCAAGCAAATACCTGTCGGTAATTTGCTCTCCGCTTGTACCCCAATAAATCACTTGGTCATCAGCGTTTACAAGAAAGGCAATCTTGGTGAGCATAGCGCCCTCAAAAGAACGGTAATAAAGATTATCAGGCTGTTTTGCGAGCATAGTCTGGCGGAGATTTACAAGCAAATTTGCCTGTGACTCAGATATTTGCTTATCCGTAAGAACCAAAATATCAATATCGCTCCAGCCCAATCTGAAATCATTCAAAGCAGACGAACCGTACAAATATATTGTCGGGTCACAGTCCGCAAGAATATGGCTGATTTCCCAAACCATACTGTTAATAGAGATTTGTCGGGCTTTTCGTTCTGCACCGACGGGGAAAAGGACAAATTTTTGATTTGGGTAATCGAATTCCTCTATAAGCTCATCTGCAACAAAACCGAATTTCTCATACAATGTTCTTGGTGCAATTCCTTTTTCATCATCACCCCGAAATGTAGAAACCGTTATTTCTTTTGTTCTGTCTAAATTGGCAAGTGCTTCATCCATAAGCATTGTAGCCACACCGCGGCGGCGGTATTGGGGTGCAACTGCAAGACAGCAAATCATATTGTGTTTCCGTGAAAACAATATAACACCTACAATTTTGGATTCTTTTTTTACGCAAACGGCCTGTCGCTTATTCATAAATTTTAGGACGGTGGTTTTATGCTCATTTAGCTTTTCCTGTGTTTCAAGACCCGGAAAAGTCCATCGAACCTTTGTTATTAAGTCCATCCATTTTTCAATATCTTCGGATATGCCGTAAAAAAGCCGCACAGTATTCACCTCCGTTCATCGTTCGATTTATCCGCAAAACGGTTTTGACTATGTATATTGCAAAATAACAAAACCGAACCGTCTCCAATCATGAGAAAGTTCGGATTTGTACTGTTTGGTGCGGGTAAGAGGACTTGAACCTCCACGACCTTG
>ERZ825137.459-NODE-459-length-57104-cov-42.497134_pt1 | contig 57104 bp, 46 predicted proteins | sample MGYA00519873_ERZ825137 | MGnify/ENA primary metagenome ERZ825137 (study PRJEB31778, sample SAMEA3449190) | human gut metagenome | biome: human gut; feature: human-associated habitat; material: faeces | place: United Kingdom | collected 2010/2012 ...
CGCCCATAAAAATCTTCAGATATAACAATTTATCAGGCGCAAACAGCCACGCTGTATGCGTGTTAAAACTAAGTTTGTTAAAACAGGCGGCAGCCATTAAAAAAACCTATATTTTATTAATGAAATAACGAATTTCTTTTCTTATTGCTATCGCATTTTTAAACGCTAACGCCGTTGTGTTCAAGCCGCCAAACAGCAAGCTGTTCGGCTATCGTTAGATTGCATAAACGGAAAGTATTTATGGGCTTTGCCCAAACCCACAACCTTTGAAAAGGTTGACCAAACTTTTATATATAATTACTTGTCTAAACAATTTGCTAAACCATAATTTATTCAACTATTGATAAAAATTTTCCCTTAAAATAGCAAAATCCCACTCTGTTTTTTCAGAGTGGGATTTTTTTAAGCATTTTCTGCTTGTGCTTGTTTTTCTTTTTCAGCCTGTGCTTTTTTTAGTTTTGTTCTCTTAATAACCTTAAGACGGCTGAATTCTTCTCTTTCCTTTTCATCAAGAGCATCGGAAATAAACTTTACGGTTTCTTCAAATTTAGGAATCATAATGTTCTTAAGAGCGTTGGCCCTCTTCTGTGTTTTCTTGATTGAAACCGCAAGACGGTAAACACTGTTTTCTATCTCGGCAAGCTCTGCGGTAAGATACTTAACTTCGGTGAATTTCTCGTAAGTTTTATCAATACCTGAGTTTGTAAGTCGCAGTCCGTAGTGCAGGTAGGTTTGAGGTTTTTTCTCGTCAATGGTGAGAATCGGAATTTCAACACCCATTACACTTCTTGAATCAAGTTTTAATGAGTCTTCTTCAGGAATCGTGTTTGAAAGGTCATCGCAAAAGCCGTTTGTAACATTGGCAGTCTGAAGTGCTATGTAAGCTTCTTCATATGCATTGTCGATCTTCTCCTGAATTGCATTGGCGTGGTCGATAAGCGTCATCATTTCTCTTATAAGAATATTACGCTTACGGTCAAGCAGTTCATAGCCGTTTTTGGCAAGAGCAAGCGACTTTTTGGTGTTCATCAGATTACCTTTTGTAGGTACAGCCTGTACAGCCATAGATGCTCAGCACTCCTTTCTGACGGTTATTTCTCAACATAATACTTGTCAAGAATCTGATCGTCAACACGGTCAAGTTCTGATTTCGGAAGTGTAGAAAGTAATTCCCAACCGAGGTCAAGGCTCTGTTCAATACTTCTGTTTTCGTTGAATCCCTGATTAACAAACTTTGATTCAAACAGTCTGCCGAATTCAATATATTTCTTGTCGATAGGGGAGAGTTCTTCCTCACCGATAACAGATGCAAGTGAACGAGCGTCAATTACCTTTGCATATGATGCAAAGAGCTGGTTTGCAAGTGCCTGATGGTCGGCTCTTGTGTAACCCTCACCGATACCGTCCTTCATAAGACGGGAAAGTGAAGGAAGAACGCTTACAGGCGGATAAAGACCTTGTCCCTGTAATGAACGGTCAAGTACAATCTGACCCTCTGTGATGTAACCTGTAAGGTCAGGAATCGGGTGAGTAATATCATCGTTAGGCATTGTAAGAATAGGAATCTGTGTAACAGAACCGTTCTTGCCTTTAATCATACCTGCACGCTCATAAAGTGATGCAAGGTCTGAATAAAGATAGCCCGGGTAACCTTTTCTTGCAGGAATTTCACCCTTTGATGATGAGAACTCACGAAGAGCCTCGGCATATGAGGTCATATCTGTCATAATAACAAGAACATGCATCTCAAGCTCAAATGCAAGGTACTCGGCAATAGTAAGAGCACATCTTGGAGTAAGTGTTCTTTCGATAATCGGGTCATTCGAAAGGTTTAAGAGCATTACAACTCTTGAAAGTACGCCGCTTTCTTCAAAACTCTTTCTGAAGTATTCGGCAACATCTTTCTGAACACCCATTGCTGCGAATACTACGCAGAAGTTATTAGCATTTGCACCGCTGATTTTTGCCTGACGAACAATCTGTACTGCAAGGTCATTGTGCTTCATACCTGTACCTGAAAAGATAGGAAGTTTTTGACCTCTGATAAGTGTCATAAGTGTATCAATGGTAGAAATACCTGTGTTGATGTAGTTCTTAGGATAAATTCTTGAAACAGGGTTGATAGGTGTGCCGTTAATGTTAGCACGCTTTACAGGGAAAATATCTCCGAGTCCGTCAATAGGTCTGCCTGCACCGTCAAGTACACGACCGATAATTTCAGGAGAAAGAGGCATTTCCATTGGGTGACCTGTAAGTCTTGTTCTTGTATTTGTAAGGCTGATTCTTCTTGTGCCCTCAAATACCTGAACAACAATCTTTTCGCCCTCAATCTGTACGACACGGCCCTGTCTTACTGTGCCGTTATCAAGGCGGATATCAACAATTTCCTCGTTGGAAACGCCTTTTACTCCGTCAAGAACTATGAGTGAGCCGTTAATTTCTTTAACGCCGACATAATCTATAATCATTGTGCGTTTCCTCCTTACATAATTGAGTCAAGCTTTTCATCAATTTCCTTGATATATTCATCAAAGAGTTCAGGCTTGCTGTTAGGAATATCATATTTCATCTTTGTAAGTTTATCGAACAAACCAAGCTCAATAACCTTTGAAATAGGAATTTCCTTGGTAACAACCTTCTTAGCCTTATCGTAAAGGTGAAGAATTGTTTTCATCATAAGTTTCTGCTTTTCAAGCGGAACATAAGTATCATCAGCGTGGAAAGCATTTTGCTGTAAGAAACCTACACGAACTACTCTTGCAGCTTCAATGACAAGTTTCTGGTCATCAGGAAGTACATCGGAACCGATAAGTTTTACGATTTCCATAAGTGAGCTTTCTTCCTGAAGAAGTGCGCTGATTCTGTTACGATACTCAATAAAGTCTTTACCGAGGTTTTCTTCAAACCAAGGGTCAAGGTCGTTAAAGTATTCGCTGTAGCTGTTCATCCAGTTAATAGCAGGATAATGTCTTGAATAAGCAAGCGACTTATCAAGTGCCCAGAAACAACGGGTAAATCTTTTTGTGTTCTGTGTAACAGGCTCGGAGAAGTCTGAACCCTGCGGAGAAACCGCACCGATAAGTGTTACAGAACCCTCACCGCCTGAAAGAACTTCCGCACGGCCGCCACGCTCATAGAACTCGGCAAGTCGTGAAGGCAAGTAAGCCGGGAAACCTTCCTCGGCAGGCATTTCCTCAAGTCGGCCTGAAATCTCACGAAGAGCCTCGGCCCAACGAGAAGTTGAGTCAGCCATCATAGCAACATGGTAACCCATATCTCTGTAATATTCGCCAAGTGTGATACCTGTGTAAATTGATGCCTCACGGGCTGCAACAGGCATATTTGATGTGTTGGCAATAAGAACGGTTCTGTCTGTCATAGGACGCTGTGACTTAGGGTCGATAAGTTCAGAGAATTCTTCGAGTACCTGGCTCATCTCGTTACCACGCTCACCGCAGCCTACATAAATAATAATATCAGCGTCGCACCATTTTGCGAGCTGGTGCTGTGTCATAGTTTTACCTGTACCGAAACCGCCAGGTATAGCGGCTGTACCGCCCTTAGCAATAGGGAAGAGAGAGTCAATAACTCTCTGACCTGTAATAAGCGGAATTGAAGATGCAAGTCTGTCCTTTACAGGACGAGCGGTTCTGATAGGCCATTTTTGACAAAGTGTGAGGTTGTGCTCAACACCGTTATCATCTTTAATAACAACAATTGTGTCAAAAAGCTTGTATTGACCGTCAGGCATAACCTTGGTAACAACGCCTGAAAGTTCAGGGTGAACCATAAGTCTGTGTTCAATGATTGGTGTTTCGGGGAGTGTAGCATAAATCTGACCACCCTCGAGTTTGTCGCCAACCTTTACTTTCATTGTAACATTCCAGAGCTTTTTGTCATCAAGAGAAGAAACAGATGCACCTCTGTCAATGAAAGCGCCTGCCTGTTCCTCAATAGCCTTAAGAGGACGCTCAATTCCGTCAAAAATATTATCAATAATTCCCGGTCCGAGAAGTACATTCATAGGTGCGCCTGTACCTGTAACAACATCTCCCGGTTTAAGACCGGTTGTTTCTTCATATACCTGAATTGTGGTAAAATCAGAAGTTATACCGATTACTTCACCGACAAGGTTCTGTTCACCTACATGAACCATTTCCATCATTTCAAAGCAATCAGCATCTTTTACGGTAACAACAGGTCCGTTAATTCCATAAATAACATTATTTTCCATTTGTATTACCATCTTCTTTCGGATAAAATCAAGAAGGTCAATTAGTTAAGAACGCTCAGACCTGAGTTCTCAATAAACCATTCTCTCTGTGCAGCGAGCTTTGTGTCGAGTGTTTCATCGGCAACAATTCTCATTGATTTGCAGTAGCCTTTAAGACCGCCGATTTTGATTGAGTTGTCTTTAACAAGTTCAGCCATTCCGTGGAATGCGGCAAGGATTTCTGTTGAATACTTCATATCCTTTTCATTTATATAAACAACACAACGGTTATCGTCAAAAAGTTCTGCAATCTGTCTTGCACTGTCAACAAGTTTTAATTTATATTCTTTGGTTTCTGTGTATTTAATAAGCTTTTGTGCAGCCATTTCAAATACTTCGTCAGTCATTTTTGCTCTTTCTCTAAAGAGTTTTTTCTGACTTTCCTGAACAAGTCTGGCAAGTTTGCTTGTTTCTACATACTTTTTAGCTTCAAGCTGCTGCTGTATGTAGCGTTCGCTGTCACGCTTGCCGTTTTCTTCGGCTTTTTTGAGTTTTTCTTCCTTTAAAAGCTCAACTTCAGTATTGGCAATAGACTTTTGTTCTTCGGTGTATCTTTGTATGGCTTGCAAAAAGTTATCGGTTTTTGTGGTATTTTCCATATTAATAACCTCTCAGCTCATTCAGAGTTTTACGCCAATAGCGTCCTGAACATATTTTGTGATACTGTCTTTGGTGCGTCCGTTGCCATGACGGTCGGGGATTTCTACAATCAAAGGCTTTTTGCGGTTGAGCTTTAAGTCATAGATAAGGTCAGGACAGAGAGAAACAAGAGTTTCTGTCATAAGAATAACAGCCACATCTTCTCTCTCCATAGCCTTAGTAAGCTCTCGTGTAACCTCTTGTTCCGTATGAACAACTACACCGTCAATACCTGCAAAACGCATACCCATTTTAGTATCAACATTATCGCTTATAAGAAAAAATTTCATTTTTCGTCATATCCTTTATTTCTTCAATTAGCTGAAGAGAATCAAGATTGAGATAAGCATACCGTAAAGGGCAACACCTTCACCAAGAGCAACGAAGATGATTGCTTTACCAAATGCCTTTGGATCTTCACTTGTTGCACCGATAGCTGCAGGAGCTGCGTTACCTACGGCAATACCACCGCCGATACATGAAAGGCCAACTGCGATAGCTGCGCCGATATATGCAAAGCTCTTAGATGACTGCTGAGCAACCTGTACTGCCTCTGAAACTGTGTTTGCATCTGCTGCACCTGCTACGATTGGGCAAAGAAGGCAAATTGCAAATACTGCTGCGAATGAAGCAATCTGCATTAAAACTGTTTTCTTTCTGTTATGACCTTTTTCGTAAGCCTTTACAGCTACAACTACTGATGCTACAAGAAATACAACAGGGAGTGCCAACATAACTAAATTTAAGATGCTCATAATGATTTACCTCCAAAAATAAATAAACAATAAAATATATAATTAAGTTTTTCAACTTAACTGTTTTGTGTAAGTTTTAGCTTGACAGGTTCGTATGGTCTGCCTTCGCCTGAATAGAAACGGCTGAAAAGCTCATAGTATTCAAGCCTTAATACCTGAATTGCTACGAGGAGAGCTTCAAGTACCATTACTATAACATTACCTACTACAACAATTGGCCAGTAGGCAATAGGGCCTGCGGTTTCGGCAAGAACAAATACAACCATCATCATACCTGCGTGAACAAGAACGAATGCGCCTACACGCAAGAAACTCATTGTGTTTGTTACATAGCTTAAAAGAACTTCAATTGATTCAAAAATATTTTCAACAATGTAGTCCTTCCAGCTTTCCGGTTTCCAGTCAGGTTCTTTGTTTACCAATCCGCCAAGCGGCTCGGCAAAGAAAATTAAGATAAACGGAATTACAATCAGGAATATAATGTACGGAGCGTTGAATACGGGAAGTCCGAACAAAAGCTGACCTGCAATACCGAATACTATTGCGCTGTAGAAAATTATACCTGCTACACCGCTCGTGCTGAACAATGCTCTGCCATAATCCTTTTGACGGATTGATGTGTAGACATTGAGGAACATTGCGGTAATTAAAAGGAATACGCCAATGCCTATGGCTACAAGAATAATCTTTGTTGCCATTTCGGAGCTCATTACCTCAATAGGCTTTTCTTCAAGTCCGAAGAGAGCTTTGTACATGGGGTCGAGCAAATGCTCAAATCCGAACACACTGCCGAATACAAGTCCGAAGAATGCAGATGAAATACCGCACGGTGCAAGTATTTTACCAATTGCCATCTTTTTGATTTTATACATCAATATACCTACAACAGTAAGGCAGATACCCTGACCGACATCGGCAAACATAATACCGAATATAATAATGTAAGTTATTGCAACAAAAAGTGACGGGTCAATTTCATTGTATTTTGGCACGCCGTACATTGAAGTATAAAACTCAAACGGTCGTGCAAGGAAACAGTTTTTGAGTTTAACAGGCGGAGATTTTTTAATCTCGTTCTTTGCGTCTGAAAATTCAACTGTAACGCTTCTGTGTTTGCAAAGTCGTTTTTTAAGCTGTTTTGCAAACTCGGTCGGCACCCAGCCTACAATAATAAAGCTCTTGTTGTACTGCAAAGCTTTAGTTCTTATAGTTGAGTACAAAGAAAGTTCTTCAAGTTTTGACAAATATTTTAAAATTCTTTCTTTGTTAATGGAAAGATAATCGTCAATACGCTTTTCGGTATCTTTGTAAACATCCTCAAGGTGGGGAATAAGTGCCGTAAGTTTTTTCATATGCAGAGTTGGCGTTGAATTAACACCGATTATGTCGCATCTCTCAAAGAAAAGACTTGAAAAAACTCTGTCAATTTCTTCTGTCTTATCAGCGGGAGCAAGATAAACGCCCCAATAATAAGCTTTATCTTCTGTACACACCGAAAAATCAATATAAGGGTCATCCTTATAATTTTCCAGTTTTACATAGCTGTCCTTAGGAAGTCTTCCGAATCTTGCATTTACATATTTAAGCTCAAGTAGCTTTTCTATTTCAATGTCAAGTCCGACAAAGTGCTTTGTTTCGTCAAGATTTTGTTTTGCCTCAAGCAATTGCTCGGCGGCAAAATCTCTGTCTTCAACAAGCTCGTTTAGTTCATCGCAAATCTTATTGCAAAACAATTGAATATCCTGATATGTCGGATTAAAATTGCTTACATCGACAAGCGGGAACTGCCTTTTTGTAAGTCCTAATGAAGCCTTGAGGTTAGTGAGATGTTCGGCATAAATATTTTTGGTCTGAAGATGTGAAAAACCTTGGGTATTGTTGTAAAAAACAGACACATCATCGGGATGAAAAACTCCCGATTCTCCCAAAACGGTAATAACATCGTCAATCTCATCCATAAAGCCGATTATATTAACAGCTTGCATGGTTGATACAGCCAAATAAAATCACCTCTTTGTTAGTGGTACTGCTTACTAAACGATAAGCAGGGACTGTATTTTTTTAGAATCAAGTTTATATCGTGTACCTTCAATCAAGGTTATAATATTCATAAGCTCGGTTTCGGCAACGAACATATATGAAATCATCACAACAGAAGGATTGTTTGAGAAATACATATTCTTTCTTGCAAGTTTGTATTTTACTCTTGGGCTGATGTCACTTGCGTAAACATAACCTATTTGTTCAATCATCTTACCGGTGTGAGTTTCCTGCATTACGGAGAATACTTCTCCGGAGGATTCCGCACGGCACATTCTGTCGAGAGTTTTTTCACTGATGCTTGAGAAAGGGTAGAGCAGGTTGTTTTTTATTTGCTCCGGTGTAAGGTTATAATACTTTTTAAGACGAAGTACACGGGAGAAATTATTGTAATCGTTGATTACGGTAAAAAGCTCCATAAGCTCTTTTCTTTCAGTGCCTTTTGTTTTGCTCTTTATTACCTTTTTGAGGTTGGAGAAAACAAAAGTATAAAGATCATTTTCAATATCCGATATAGGCAAAAGATTGTTTTCGTCGGGCTTGTATTTTTCAAATATTTGAGAATACTTTGTATTGCTCAAAATGGTGAGAAATTCATCGTAATTTCTTGCAAGCGCAAGTTTCTGCAAATCAATCTCCGTATGTTTTGCAAAATATGTCGGATACTGATAAATAAACTTTTCAGTAGATGAAGTATTCAGCAAAGTGAGAAAGCGCATTATCTGTTCAATCTCGGTTCTGCTTATAACATAAGCTGAAAAGCCGGTGCTCATCTGGGAATCATATCTGCAAAGCGAGTCAAACTCATAGAAAAGATGCTGCCTTAAAAGAACCTCAAGTCTGCCACGGTGAACATCACGCTCATTTATATCACGCAATGCCTCCGCATAGTGCGTATATGACTTAAGATAAGACATTACTTCTGCAACACTGTTTGAGTTAAGCAAACTGTTGTAGTCCTTTTCGGTAAGTCTTTTACCAAACTTTGCTCTTGCCTTTGCAAGCACCGCAAACGAAGTGGAAGACACAGCTTTCGCACCTCCTTTAAAATAATATGCTTAATAAATGGATAGTTATCCGATAGTTCGTTTAGCAATTTCATCTGACCATTTGTCAGCATTTGCCTCGAAATCAGATTTAAGTTTAATTAAAACAGATTTATGCTTCTGACGAGTATCCTGCCACTGATGTCTGATGTCCTTGTCAATATAAGCACTCTGGCGCTCAATGGTTTCGTCAGCTTTTGACATATAGGAATCGTAGATTACCTTTGCTTGAGCGTCAATCTCTTTGGCAAGAGCTTCTTTGTTTTTTTGATTTTCTTCATCGAAGGCTTTTGCCTCAGCGTCTGCTTCAACAATCTGTTTAATCATATCCTTCAAAAAATCACCCCCTGAGATTAATTCTTGAGAGCCTGAAGCGGTGCAGGAATTCTTCCTCCTCTGTTGATAAATTCAGCCGGTGAGCCTTTTCTTAGCGGCATTACAGGACCGTAGCCGAGAAGTCCGCCAAAGTTAAGTGTTTCGCCTGCTTTTTTACCAATAGCGGGAATAAGTCTTACAGCGGTTGTCTTAGTGTTTACCATACCGATAGCTGCTTCGTCTGCAATAATTGCAGAGATAACCTCGGCACTTGTGTCACCAGGTACAATAATCATATCAAGACCAACTGAACATACGGCTGTCATAGCCTCAAGTTTAGTTATGTCGAGATATTCGTTTTCAGCTGCATAAATCATACCTGCATCCTCCGATACCGGAATGAAAGCGCCGCTAAGTCCGCCAACATGTGACGAAGCCATTACGCCGCCTTTCTTAACAGCATCGTTAAGAAGTGCAAGAGCAGCAGTTGTACCGTGACATCCGCATACTTCAAGTCCCATTTCTTCAAGAATATGTGCAACACTATCGCCGACAGCCGGTGTAGGTGCAAGTGAAAGGTCAACGATACCAAAAGGAACGCAAAGTCTTTTGCTTGCTTCTTTTGCTACAAGCTGACCCATTCTTGTGATTTTAAATGCGGTTTTCTTAACCATATCGGCGATTTCGGCAATATTTTTGCCTTCGCCGCCCTTAGCAAGAGCAGCTCTTACTACGCCCGGTCCCGAAACACCGACATTGATAACGGTATCAGCCTCGCCGACACCGTGGAAAGCTCCTGCCATAAACGGGTTATCTTCAGGAGCGTTACAGAATACTACAAGCTTTGCAGCGCCAATGCAATCACGGTCTGCTGTAGCTTGAGCAGCCTGAACTACAGTTTTACCCATCATTTTAACTGCATCCATATTAATACCGGCTTTTGTTGAACCGATATTTACCGAAGAGCAAACAAAATCGGTAGTTGCAAGTGCTTCGGGGATACTCTCTATAAGCGCATAGTCACCGCTTGCGAAACCTTTTTGTACAAGAGCGGAATAACCGCCGATGAAGTTTACGCCGAGTTCTTTTGCGGCTTTGTCGAGTGCGTGAGCAAATTTTACTACCTTTTTACTCTGGCATGGTGCAGCTACCATTGCGATAGGGGTGACTGAAATTCTCTTATTTATAATAGGAATACCGTACTCCCTCTGGATATCCTCGCCTGTTTTTACGAGGTCTTTGGCAGAACGGCAGATTTTGTCGTATACCTTTGTGCAGGCTTTGTCAATATCGTCATCAATACAGTCTAAAAGTGAAATGCCCATTGTAATTGTTCTTACATCGAGATTTTCGTTATCAATCATATTGATAGTTTCAAGTATATCTTTTGTTTCGAGCATAGGTGTTTATCCTTTCAATCCATATTTAAGGGCAAATTAAATTCTGTGCATACTGTTGAAAATATCTTCGTGCATTACATGAATCTTAGTTGCAGTAGCCTCTCCGACAGCGGCAAGGTCGGTTCTTAACTTTTCAAAATCAATTTTCTCTTCATTGAATTCAATAAGCATAACCATTGCAAACATATCCTGAAGAACGCTCTGTGTTACCTCAACGATGTTTGCGTTGTCAGCAGCACAAGCGGCTGATACCTTTGCAAGTATTCCGACTGTGTCCTTACCGATTACTGTAATTATAGCTTTCATAAGTTACCTCCGTATTTGCAAGATTTTAATTTTATTCCTGCAAAAGAATTATAAAAGAATTATATGATTGTTTATTATCATTACCTTATTATATAACTAAAATCTAAGAAAGTAAAGCCTTATATTGCATAAATTTGGCGAATATGGTATTATTTATTACGGAGGCTTGATAACTATGATTTTATGTGATGTTCATACTCATTCAAACAATTCTTTTGACGCTGAAAATACAGTGGAAGAAATGTGTAAATCTGCCCTAAATAAGGGATTTTACGCAATAGCAATTACCGACCATTGCGAAGCACCTTTTATCAAGTTTGGCTATAACGAAGAATTCGGAGATTTTAACGAAAGAATACCTTTGTCATTTTTGCAAACCAAAAACGCACAGATAAAATATAGACAAAAACTCAAGGTTTTATGCGGAATAGAGCTCGGCGAGCCTATGCACGATCCGGAATGTACCGAAAAAGCGCTTTCTTTTGGCGATTTTGACTTTGTTTTAGCGTCTTTGCACAATTTAAAAAATATGGAAGATTTCTATTTTATCGACTTTAATAATTGTAATATTTCCGAAATTTTGAAACTATACTTTAATGAACTTGCAGAAACAGCGACCTTCAGTGACTTTGACAGCCTTGCTCATCTTACATATCCTTTAAGATATATTTTTGAAACAACAGGCGAATATCCCGACCTTACACCTTATCAAGATGTTATTGACGATATATACAGAACACTGATTTCAAACAAGAAAGCTCTTGAAATTAATACTTCGGGTTTATTCAAACCCATCGGCAGAACTTTGCCCGATGAATTTCAGCTAAAGCGCTACCGTGAACTCGGCGGAAAGCTTATCACTGTCGGAAGTGATGCCCACACAAGCACTGCTGTCGGAAACGGAATAGAAGAGGGAATAAGACTTGCACATAAGTGCGGATTTAAATCGTATACTATCTTTGAAAAGCGCCGCCCGATTACTATACCGATAGAATTTTAATTAAACTATATCGTATATCTTAATAGATATTGTGTTGTTTATCATATTATAACGCAAGTTTAAAATAATTCAACCGCTAATTTTGGTTACTGTATCTATTAATGTACAAAACTATAAATATTGTTTAATAAACCGAATAAAAACAAATAAAAAACAGACATTTCTCAAAAGTTTGAAATGTCTGTTTTGTGCTTTAGTTTAATTATATTATGTCAAGACAGCTTATTATAATGTCTTTGCAAGTTCTTTTATGTATTCTCTTAATTGGTCTTTAGTTTCGGGATGTTCAAGACCTACTTCGATTTGAGCCTGAAGAATACCGAATTTATTGCCCATATCGTATCTTCTGCCTTCAAATTCAACGGCTGTCATACCGTCTGTAACAGCGATTTCACGCATTGCGTCTGTAAGCTGAATTTCACCGCCTATGCCCGGCTGTGTTCTTTCAAGAATTTCAAAAATTTCTGACGGGAGAACACATCTGTCTATGATAGAGTAAAGTGAGAGAACTTCCTCCGGAGTTTGTGGCTTTTCTTTCATATCTGTGCATTTAAATACATTGTCGTAAATATGCTCAACTTTAAGTGAACCGTATTTATGAATGTCTTTTGCATCAACTTTTTTAACGCCGACAACACCTTTGCCAAACTCGCCGTAATGTTCAATAAGCTGACCTATGGCTGGTTTTTCGCCTACGATTGCGCCGTCGCCGAAAAGTACGGCAAAAGGTTCATTACCTACAAAAGACTTTGCTTTTAAAATAGCGTGGCCTAAACCCTTCATTTCTTTCTGACGAATGAAAGTGATATTTGCGAGATTTGAAATACCTCTTACTGTTTCAAGAAAATCAAGTTTGCCGCTTTTTTCAAGGATTGCCTCAAGTTCAGGGGATGCATCAAAATGGTCTTCGATAATGCCTTTACCTCTGTTTGTAACGATAAGAATATCTGTTATTCCGGCTGCAACTGCCTCTTCAACGATATACTGAATTGTCGGTTTGTCTACGATCGGGAGCATTTCCTTTGGCATTGATTTTGTCGCGGGAAGTACTCTTGTGCCGAGTCCTGCTGCAGGTATAACTGCTTTTGTAATTTTCATATTTTCCTCCGATATTTGTTTTTAAACGAACAGCGGCATATAAGCGATTGCTAAAAATACAAATGTTGCCACAACTGCTATGGCAAGGTTTACGCCACCCTTGTTTTCAATTTGCTCGTTAATTTTTGACTTTGTGGTTGCTGCTTCTTCGTCTGATTCTTTATCAAAACTTGAAGCGTAGTTTTTAATTGATGAAATTTTCTTTATGCAGTGTTTAAAATACATTCTGTTTGTTCTGAAACCGCAGATAAGCATAATGGCAAATCTGATTGCTCCGAGAATGTACGGAACAGCAAAGTACAAAAGATTTGTAGAGGACATACCGGCAAATAAATCGCCGACATTAGCACCGCTGTATCCGCTTTGAAGTATGGCAGAGTAATTATCCATATAAATGTTATATGCCTCTGTAAATTCAGGTGTGGATTGTATAATAAGTGTGCCTGCAAGCAATCCTACCACGATTACCGATATAACAATGCCGATTGCGTACATTTTCCTGTAAAGCATATATGCACCGGGTAAAATAGCGGATACAAAGCTGAATCGTGATTTATTTGTTCTTAAGATTGAACCGAAAACACGCATAAAGTAGTTTGTATTTTTGCCGACAAATTTTGAAACCTCACCTGCGGTTACATTATCTGCCATTTTTTCGTCTGCCTTAAAACCTGCCATCGGATCAAACGCAATAAAAGGTATTCCGCCGTTTTGCGGATTTTGACCGAAAGGAAAACCATTCATATCCGGCGGAACATTATTATTTCCGTTTACGGAATCATTCTTGGGTTGATTGTCTTTTAACAGAGGCGCTCCGCAATGTTCGCAGTAAAACAAAGTATTGTCGTTTGGATGACCGCAAATTTTGCAGATTACTTCATTGTCTGTGCCGCTCTCTTTGTCAGCTTCAAAGTCATCGGAACTGTCCGGTTGATCATTTTCAAATGAAAAATTTTGTGAATGTTTATCCTGATAAAAGCAGTGTTCCTCCTGCTCGTAGCATTCTCTGTGGTGCGGCGTGCCGCATTCAGGGCAAACTACTATATCATCGCCCTCTTTAAACTGTTTGTTACAAACAGGGCATTTATATTTATAAAAATCCATATTTGCCTCCGGGTATTTTTATACAAACTAATTATAACAAATAATCTTATTAATTGCAACCATAATTTATTATAATATTTTAAATGTATATAATCTCTGAATTTTATTATTTAACCGCAAAAAGAATATATTTATTTACAAAATATTGTAATAAATTGGTAAATCTGATATAATGAAAATGTTAAAATTTTTGAGCAAGGAGGATTACTTGTGAATGATAAAGTGAGCGTACAAGTGGTAACCTTTGGGGCAATGAATTTTGCAATGCAGCAAAACTATGTTCCGCTTGTGCGCAGCGTAACGATAAAAAATAACAGCGATGAGGAAATTAAAGATATTATGTTAAAAATTTCCTTTGAACCTGAATTTGCAAAGCCGTTTACACATAGAATTGCGGTTTTACCTCCTCATACCGAAATTGAGGTAAGTCCTGTTAATATTATAGTATCTACGGAGTTTCTGTTCTCACTGACAGAGAGAATTGTTGCACAGATCAGCGTACAGCTTTTATGCGGCGAAGAAGAACTTGTAAATGCCGGTGACAATATTGATTTGCTTGCCTATGATGAGTGGAGCGGCTGCTATATAATGCCTGAACTGATTGCGGCTTTTGTAACACCTAATCATCCCGCTGTCTCGGGCATCCTTAAAATTGCAACCGATTATTTAAGAAAATGGGGAAAAGCCCCGAGCATAACAGGTTATCAGAGCCGCAATGCAGATGTTGTAAAACTGCAAATGGCTGCTGTTTATGCCGCTTTACAGTCAAAAAATATTGTGTATAATAATCCGCCTGCAAGTTTTGAAAAAGCAGGTCAGCGTGTGCGACTTCCTTATTCTGTAATTGAGCAGAAACAAGGTACTTGCATTGACCTTGCGGTTACATATGCGTCTTGTCTTGAGGCGGCAGGACTTTTCCCTTTAATAATGATAAAAAAAGGTCACGCATACTGCGGCTGCCGCCTTGAAGAGGAAACTTTTGCCGATTGTGTAATTGATGATTTTTCGGCTATAGACAAACGAACGGTAAGCGGAAATGAAGATATTTTGCTTGTTGAATGTACGGATTTTACGGCGGGAGAAAAGATTGATTTTGACAGAGCGGTAAAGCACGGAAAAAATAATCTGTCAGATTCGGAAAATTTTATATGTGCTGTTGATGTTAGAAGAGCAAGAGCGGGAGGACTGCGACCGATTCCGCAAAAAATAGATAGCAACAGTATTTGCGGTTATGACGGGACGGTTGATTCGGTTTCTGATTATCAGGCAGCTGCACCTAAGAAACTTAACAGAAGCGGTACAGGTGTAATCGGATATGAGGAAAGTTCGCTTTCAAGAATACAGATATGGGAGAGAAAGCTACTCGATTTCAGTTTGAGAAACTCACTTTTAAATTTCAGAATTACCAAAAACGCTTTGCCGATTTTAACTCATGATCTTGCCGCTCTTGAGGACAGTCTTGCAGACGGAGTATCTTTTTCAATACGGGAATTGCCGAGCGAATGGACGGCGTCGCTTAGAGATGCAAGGCTTTATGAGATAGAAAACGAAAATGACCTTGCAACAAATATTGCAAGCGAAGAGTTTAAAAGCAAAAGACTTTGTGCGATTATGCACGACGAAGAACTTGAAAAAACTCTGAAAAATATTTACAGAACAACAAAGTCGAGCATAGAGGAAAACGGTTCAAACACACTTTTCTTAGCACTTGGATTTTTAAAGTGGTACGAAAGCGATATTTCGGAAAAGCCACGCTATGCACCGCTTATTATGATTCCTGTTGAGCTTGTAAAAAGTTCGCATAATAAAGGCTATTTATTGAGAAGCAGACAAGAGGAAACCCAGATTAATGTTACATTGATTGAGTATTTAAGACAGATTTTCGAACTGAAAATACCGAGCCTTGACCCACTGCCCGAGGACGAGCACGGTACGGACATTCCGCTTGTTTTCAATACGGTTCGTAATTGTATTCTTGACAAAAAGCGTTGGAATGTTGTGGATACGGCTTGCTTGGGACAGTTTTCGTTCGGTCAGTTTGTAATGTGGAGTGACCTTAGAAACCGTGCCGACGAATTAATGCAAAATAAGGTTGTTGCAGGTCTTATTGATAAGAAAATTACTGTTGAGCAGGAAGAAAATCCGCTGACGGTGTCTGAACTTGATGAACGCATCGCACCCGATGACCTTGCAATACCGTTGAGCGCAGATTCTTCACAGATGCTTGCCATTGCAGAGGCGGCTAAGGGAAAAAGTTTTGTACTTCACGGACCTCCCGGAACAGGTAAGTCGCAGACAATTACAAATTTAATCGCAAATGCGCTTTATCACGGTAAATCTGTTCTTTTTGTCGCAGAAAAAATGGCGGCTCTTAATGTGGTTCAACACAGACTTGAAAATATCGGTCTTGCTCCGTTCTGCCTTGAACTTCACTCAAATAAGGCGAGCAAAAGCAGTGTGCTTTCTCAACTCGAAAAATCACTTGAAGTCGGCAGAATAAAGCATCCCGAAAAATACAAAGCAACAGCAGACAGGCTGAAAGCTATGCGTGTGAGTATGAATTCTGTAATTGACGGACTTCATAAAAAGCACGAGAGCGGAATTTCCGTGTATGACGCTATAGAACAATATGAAATCTGTGCCGAATTTAAGAATAAAATAACAATTCCGCAAGAAGTTATTAACACTGTTAATGATGACAGAATAGAACAGCTTTCATCTTTAATTTTAAGTTATAAAAATTCTGTTGACGGTGTAGGTGATATAGTTAATAACCCGCTTAAAAATATTTCTCTTACGGAATATTCTATACCGTTAAGAGAAAAGCTGTATTCGGATTGTGTAAATTTGCTTAATCTATATAATAATGCAAAATCGTGCATTGAAAGAATTTTCGGTACATTTAATATCAATGCCGAATTAAGTGAAAAATCAATCAAAAACATTTTAAATCTTTGCAGAGCGTTGCTTATTCCTTCGGCTTTTTCTCCAAGCCTTATTCTTGAAAATAATTACAATGCGGTAAGTCAAAAGCTGAATAATTATTATGAAAGCATTTGTAACGAAAACAGAGAAAAACAAGAAATTGAAAAAGTGTTTACAAGCGGTATTTATGAATATAACTGTATTCAGGCTCTTAATGAATGGAATGTCGCTCAATCAAGTTGGATATTTAGCAGAAATTCAAAACATAAAAAACTTTTGAAAGATGTTGCAACATTTTGTGTTATGCCAAATGCCGTTACCAAAGAAAATATTATCAATTGGTATCAGCGACTTATTAATTTTAATAAATTGCACAATGATAATATGACTTGCGGTAATGAGCTTAGGTATATACTTAATGAATTAGGTTCTGATTTTAAACAGGCAATTGATAAAACCAATTCCGTCTACAATGCGATAAGTGTGTATAACTATAATGAAATCAGAACAATATTGAATGCTTTTAAGAATATTAATCTTGCACAGCTTGGAAACGATGTTAATTGTGCAGAAAATTATATATTAAAATGGAGTGATTTTTCCGATATTTTCAAAGTTAATATTGATAATGAGCAGAGCGACAATTGGCTTGACCGTACAGGAAATACTCTTAATAATATAAGTAAGAATATTGACAAATTGTATGTGGTTACGGAATATAACGCTAAGCGTGAACAGCTTGCAAATGAACATCTTGAGTGTATTTGTAATGCGGTTGAAAGCGGTATTGTTAATAAGGAAAATGTAGTTGACGCTTTCAGATGCAATGTGTATTATGCGCTTGCACTCAAATATATTTCTGTTGACGAGAGCTTGAGCACATTCAGAAGCAACAGCTTTGAGCAAACTATAAAAGAATACCACGCATTAATTGATGAATATTCAAAACTTACTGTTCAGGAACTTGTGGCTAAACTTTCATCTCAAGTGCCTGTTTCGGGTTCGGCAGGTGCGTCGTCTTCCGAACTCGGTATTCTTAAAAGAGCGATAAAAAGCAACGGCAGAATGATGTCGATAAGAAAGTTGTTTAACGAAATCCCTGCATTATTACGCAGACTTTGCCCGTGTATGCTTATGAGCCCGATTTCTGTTGCGCAATACATTGACCCGTCATTCCCTAAATTTGACCTTGTGGTGTTTGATGAAGCATCACAGCTTCCGACAAGCGAAGCTGTCGGCACTATAGCAAGAGGTGAAAATGTTGTGGTAGTCGGTGACCCTAATCAGTTGCCGCCGACAAGTTTCTTTAAATCAAACAGAATTGATGAAGAAAACATAGAAAACGAAGATCTCGAAAGTTTGCTTGATGACTGCCTTTCGATTTCAATGCCGCAGATGTACTTAAAATGGCACTACCGTTCTCGCCACGAAAGTCTTATCGCATACAGCAATATGAAGTATTACGATAATAAACTTTATACATTCCCGTCGCCGAACGACAGAGTGTCGGCAGTTAAACTTGTACACATTGACGGCTACTACGATAAGGGCGGTACAAAGCAGAATAAAGCCGAGGCAGAGGCTGTGGTAAATGAAATTATCCGCAGATTATCCGATGAACAACTGCGCACAAAGAGTATCGGCGTTGTAACTTTTAATATTATTCAACAGAATTTAATTGAAGATATGCTTGCCGATGAATTTTCTAAAAAACCAGAACTTGAAAAATACGACAGCGAATCCGCAGAACCCGTATTTGTTAAAAATCTTGAGAATGTACAGGGCGATGAGAGAGATGTAATTCTGTTTTCAGTCGGCTACGGTCCCGATAAGGACGGCAAAGTTTCTATGAACTTTGGCCCGCTTAACCGTGACGGCGGCTGGCGCAGACTTAATGTTGCAATTTCAAGAGCAAGACAGGAAATGATTGTGTATTCCACTCTTACACCCGAGCAGATTGATTTGTCACGCACAAGAGCACTCGGCGTTGAAGGGCTTAAAGGCTTTTTGAAATTTGCGGGACAGAACCGAAATATTGTTATACCCGACGGCAAAGTTTCTGTTCATAACGATAATAGAGTTATTGAAGAAATTGCCAAAGAGATAGAAAAACTCGGCTATAAGGTGAACTGCAATATCGGTTGTTCGGAATACAAGATTGATATTGGTATCGTTGACCCTGAAAATCCCGACAGTTATCTGCTCGGTATTCTTGCCGACGGTGAAAACTGCAAAAATTCCGCAACATCTAAAGATAGATTTGTATTACAGCCCGATGTGCTTGCAGGTCTTGGCTGGAAAATTATGCGTGTATGGACTCTTGATTGGCTCGATGATTCGGCTCGTGTAATTGAAAAGATAAAATCAGAAATTGAAAATGCGATTTCGGGCAAAAATACCAAGCAAAAAATTTCAGAGCAAAACAAAACTCAAAATTTAGAATTTGAAAAAATTGATACATCAACACAGATTGAACAGACAAGACAGCGGAAGTACGAAACAGTCGATTCTCAAATTCTCGGAAGTTCTGAAAGCTTTTATACAGCAGCGGCAGAGGTCGAAATTCAAAAGCTGATGTTTAAAATTATCTCTGTTCAAGCACCGATAAGTAAAAAAGCATTGTACAAAAGTGTGCTTTCGGCTTACGGCATTTCTCGATCGGGTAACAGGGCAGAGGCAATACTTGACGGTATTCTCGGCAGAATAATGCACTCCGAAACCTCTGACAACGGGGTGATATTCGTATGGCAGCCCGAACAAAAACCTGACGAATACAATGTTTATCGTGTATCGGAACAAAACGAGAATAGGCGCAATATTGACGATATTTCCTCAAAAGAAATATTAAATGCAGTCATTCAAGTTTTGAGCGAACAAGGCGGTATGCAAAAATCTGACCTTATTAAAGAAAGTGCCAAAAAGTTAGGTTTTACAAGAACAGGCACGCTTATTGATACAACGGTCGGTTTTGCTGTCGATAACGCAATCAAAAACGGCAAACTTGTTGTATCGCAGGACGGAAAAATTACAGATAAAACATAATTACATAATTACAAGATAGGAAAAATATAATGCCGGATAATGAAGAAAAGATTTTTCAATAAAATCTCAATGAAAAAGCGCCGCTACCCGGTATGATGTTTTTTGTGCATTTGCTTTTTGAAGAAAAATGTGAAATGCCGCAGTAGTCGGTAATGAATGAAATAATGGAAAAACATCTTGGCAAACCGAATGTTTTTCTTATGATAAATCATCGGCAGGTTTTATGCCTAAAAATTATAGCGCATTTTAAAGACGCTGATGTTAATACGGGAGAATATGCGGCGGGAAAGCGGTAATAAATTATTTACGCAAATTCCTTATTATAAAAAACAGTTTACATTTATCGGCTAATTTGCTATAATAAAATTGTATGTAAAATAGTAATCTGATTTTTAGAGCTATATATCAAATTAAGACAGGAATGGTATATTTTATGGTACAATTTGAGGAATTATTGTTAAAGGTTCAGGCACTTAAACCTGAAATTGACGATTTGTCAGACGCTCTCGGTATGAAAGGTATGCTTTCTGAAATTCAGCAGCTTGAGCTTAAAGCTACCGAACCGGGGTTTTGGGACGATGTAGAAAAATCTCAAAAAGTTTTACAGCGTACAGGCACACTAAAAGGTAAGGTTGAGGCTTATGAGGCTTTGGTGGCTAAGTATGAAGATACCTGCGCTTTGATTGAACTTGCAAATGAGGAAGAGGATCTTTCACTTCTTGAAGAGGCTGAAAGCGAGGCAGAGGGAGTTAAAGAAAGTCTTGAAAAGCAAAGACTTCAAACTCTTCTTACAGGCGAATATGATAAGAACAATGCAATTCTTACTTTCCACGCAGGTTCGGGCGGTACAGAGGCTCAGGACTGGGCGGAAATGCTTTACAGAATGTACAACCGTTGGGCAGATGCTCACGGATTTAAAGTAAAAGAAGTTGACTACCTTGACGGTGACGAGGCGGGTCTTAAAAGTGCCGTTCTTCTTGTTGAGGGCGAAAACGCTTACGGTTACTTAAAGAGCGAGGCAGGCGTTCATCGCCTTGTAAGAGTATCTCCTTTTGATTCACAGGGCAGAAGACACACAAGTTTTGCCTCTCTTGAGGTTATGCCTGAAATGGACGATAACATTGAAGTAAATATTGCTCCCGAAGACATCAAAATGGATGTTTACCGTGCGAGTGGCGCAGGCGGACAGAAAGTCAACAAGACTTCATCTGCCGTTCGTCTTACTCATATTCCGACAGGTATTGTTGTAGCAAGTCAGGTTGAGAGAAGCCAGTATCAAAACCGTGATGTGGCTATGAAAATGCTTATTTCAAAACTTATGGAAATTAAAGAGAGAGAACACCTTGATAAAATTGAAGACATTAAAGGTGTTCAAAAAGAAATCACATGGGGCAGTCAGATCCGCAGCTATGTGTTTATGCCATACACAATGGTTAAGGATCACCGCACTTCATACGAAACCGGTAATATTCAGGCTGTTATGGACGGTGATATTGACGGATTTATTAACGCATATCTCAAATGTGCAAGTCTTGGCACATTGCAAAAATAATCATTAAAGAGGTAGATAAAAGTGAAATATTTGGTAATGCTTTGTGACGGTATGGCCGATGAGCCAAACGAGGCACTTGGAAATTCTACACCGATGGAAAAGGCAAACAAGCCTTGTATGGACAGCCTTGCTGCAAAGGCTGAGGTCGGTATTGTTAAGACTGTAGCAGAGGGTTTAAAACCCGGCAGCGATGTAGCAAACCTTTCGGTACTCGGTTATGAACCTGCCGTATATTACAGCGGTCGTTCTCCGCTTGAGGCTGCAAGCATCGGTATTGATTTAAAGGATACAGATGTAACTTTAAGATGTAATCTTGTTACTCTTTCAGATGATGAAGATTACGAAAATAAAACAATTCTTGATTATTGCGCCGATGATATTTCTTCGGAAGAAGCTAAGATTCTTATTGAGTATATTCAGGAAAAACTCGGAAATGATGTATTCCGTTTCTATCCGGGCGTATCTTATCGTCATTGCCTTGTTTGGAGCAACGGTAATCCGTATCCCGGTGTGCTTACACCTCCGCACGATATTACAGGCAAGGTAATTACAGACTACATTCCAAAGGGTGAGGCTGTTGACGAGCTTTATGACCTTATGAAGAAGAGCTATGACCTTTTAAAGGATCACCCTGTAAATCAGGCGAGAATAGCAAGAGGCAAGCGCCCTGCAAACTCAATTTGGCTTTGGGGTGAGGGTACTAAGCCTTTACTTGATAATTTCAGTGAAAAATTCGGTATAAAGGGCAGTATGATTTCTGCCGTTGACCTCTTAAAAGGTATTGCAATCTGTGCAGGAATGAACAGTGTTGATGTTGACGGCGCTACAGGTTATCTTGATACAAACTTTGACGGTAAATGCAAGGCTGCTATTGAAGAATTTAAAAACGGCGCCGATCTCGTTTATATACATGTTGAAGCTCCTGACGAGTGCGGTCACCGTGGTGAAATTGAAAATAAGGTAAAAGCTATTGAAATGATAGACGAGCATATTCTCGGTCCTGTAGTTGAATTTTTAAAGGGCTACGATGATTTTGCTGTTTTGGTATGTCCTGACCATCCGACTCCGCTTTCTATCCGTACACATACTTCTACTCCTGTTCCGTATCTTATTTATGACAGTAAAAATGAGATTAACAGCGGTGTAAAAGTATTCTGCGAAAAAGAAGCAAGAGAAACAGGCAACTATATTGAAAAAGGCTTTACTATGATGAATTATTTTCTTACAAAATAATTTTTCGTCTACATAATTCATTAAAAAATTTACATCCTCACATTTATAATTGAATTAATCAATAAAAATGTGAGGATGTTTTTATGCGTGAATTTATATTAATTGTAACCGCTGTAATCATAATTGCACTTGTTGCCGTAGTGTTTGTAATAATGTATATAAACCATAATAAAAAGAACGGTAAGTCCCACAAGCCGACAATTATTTATTACAAAGTCAAAGAAAACGAAACCGAAGATAATACAGAAAATAATTCTGTAAAAGATAATTAATATTATTTTTCGGAATCTGCAAATACTTTATCGCTGATTTCTAAAAGTTCGGAAAAACTGTGAATGGTGTAGTCGGGATTTTCTGTATTGCCAAAACCGTATTTGGCAAATACAAACGGCACCTTTGCGTCTTTTGACGCTGTTTGATCACCGATAGTGTCGCCAACATAGAAAGCACAATCAATGTTATTTCTGCTAATAACAAGGCTGATATTTTCTCCTTTTGTGAGTTGGGTTCTGCCTGACATTTCAAAATCAGAAAAATATTTTTCGAGTTTGTGAGCTTTCAAAAATGATTCAATATAACCGCACTGACAGTTACTGATTATACCGAGAAAATATTTTTCGGAAAGTTTGCTAAGCACATCTTCGAGGTTATCGTACAAATGACCGCCTGACTTTTCAAGATACGGAACTTCTACGGCACAACATTCTTTTATAATGTTTACGCCGTTTTCTTCACTAAGCTCCGGCAACATAATGTTTGCAATCTGCTCAATAGTTTTGCCCATATAGCTGTTCATTTCTTCAAGCGTTATTTGCTTTTGAGTTTCGGGATGCTTTTTAAGAACTTCGTTCCATACAGGAAGAATTACATCGCTTGTGTGCCACAATGTTCCGTCTAAATCAAATAAAATTGCTTTTTTCATAATAATACTCCTGATTTATTATAAAAATTTTCAAACTGATAATATCACACTCTAAAATTAATGTCAATATGAGGTGCGTTTTGTAAAAAATAAAATTGTTAAAAATTAAAAGTTTTTTTAAAAATCTGTTGACAAAGTAAGTAAGCAGTGATATAATATTTATCGTTGTCGACAGACAATATTTGCGAGTGTGCTGGAATAGGCAGACAGGCACGTTTGAGGGGCGTGTGTTTCACGACGTACGGGTTCAAGTCCCGTCACTCGCACCATAAAAACAGATTAGCTTTTTGTTAATCTGTTTTTTTGTTTTACAAGTAAATTAATAACGGGACTTGAAGGCGACCGTTAAGAAAACAGTCCGGTGGACTGTTTTTAGGGAGAGCGTTGATGATATTTATAAATTTAACAAGCCGTATCAAACGAGGCAGAAAGTGTACTTATTTTTTTCACTCCGTCACTCGCACCATAAAAACAGATTAGCTTTTTGTTAATCTGTTTTTTGTTTTACAAGTAAATTAATAACGGGACTTGAAGGCGACCGTTAAGAAAAGGAGCTGTAAAAAAACAGCCCAAATAAAAAATGACTGCATTCTAACCGAAAGGTAGGAATGCAGTCGTTTTTGTGATATAATTTACTATCAATGAAAAACCACATCAACAAGGTGCATTATACACCGTATCAATTAAAATTATAACCGGAAATTGGAAAAATAATAGAAATTTCTGATCCGGTATATACATTTAACGAGGTTTTTCATCATATTGATCTAAATAAACACCTTGCTGTTAAGGAAAGCAGGATATGTCGCATATCTACATAGACGGAACAAAGATAACTGCCAATGCAAATAAGGGTAACGACCAATTATTGACCGGATACAACATTCAGCAATGCAAGCAAAAAAATCACCGAGACTCACTTTTTCGTGAATCTCGGCTTTTTAATATGCTGTTTCTTTACAGCACCTTTTGTGGAGCGGATGATGGGAATCGAACCCACACGATCAGCTTGGAAGGCTGAAGTTCTACCACTAAACTACATCCGCTTATCTATGTAACATATAGTATTATATCATTACAGATAATATTTGTCAAGCGTTAATTTCAGATTATAAAATTTTTAAGAAAATTTTAACTGTTTTATATTAAACTATAAGTTTAACGATGATTATAATTTTAATATACATCAAGATATATATACAGATTACTTACTTATTATTTTTACCGAAGGATAACTTACTATATCTTTGATAATCAATTATAAAATGTTGGTAACACAGAAAAATAGCAGAAAATGCCAAATATTGAAGTTAGTGAATATTAACTTTGATTTAAAACCACATTTATAAAAAATTTATGATATAATATCTCAAATAGTATTATATATACAAGCGGCTAATTTTTAATAGTAATAATATACTAAAAATACATCTGAATAAATGCATTTATTATGTTAGAATATACAAAGAAATATATCTCAAATTGTGTAAGCGTACAGATGTAAACTTTTCACTCGGTGTAAGTATGATTTCAATGTGGATATTCAGAATAGTTTGCAGTTATATACTTGTTATGGTTCTTGATATGGGCGTTTTAGGTGTATGGATCGGTATGTTTGTTGATTGGTATGCTCGTGCTGCAGCATATCTTGTAAGGTATTTGTCAGGCAGATGGAAAAAGCATAGAATGATTTAAATATTTAAAAATGGAGATAAATTTTGTTTACCCTACCGTCATAATTATAAAAGTTTGACCAAACATTTATAATTGTCTTGCAAAATATTTCGGTAAATCATAATTTATAATCATTACTCCAACACATATAACGAAATATGATTTTAAAAATCAAAGGCCCTCGAATTTTTATCGAGAGCCTTTTATCTTTTATCTTTTTTATAAATTAAATTCAAAGTACGGATTATGGTACAGTGAAAATGTTATAATATGGTAAAGACAAACCTAAATTGCCAAAGTGAAGTTCGGATTTTTGAGGAAAAAACGAGAAATACCACGGGTTCACCTTGACAAAAGAGTATGGTAAAGACAAAATCCAATTTGGATAGATTAAAAAGGTGGTGTAAATAAATATTATTTAAAATCCATTTTGGAAAGATTTATTAAATTATATCATAATTAATTGTAAATATCAAATGTACTAAATTTATAAAAATAAATGTATTTATAAGCTTATTTATAAAAATTTTTCTTAGAAAATATATATTAGGTATTGACAAACAAAATTGTGAACGCTATACTGTAATTAGAGTTGTGAAATATCATAACTCTAATAACAAAATCTAATACTATTAAAATAATAAATGGAGGTAAATATGAAAATCTTATTGCGATTTTATTTGCAAAACAATAAGCTGCCGATTGATTATCGACGAATTATGCTTTCGTTTTTTAAACGGTCACTGTCAGATATTGCCGAGGGAAAATATTATGAAAAATATTATTTTACACCGGAACGCAGAAATTTTACTTTTGCGGTGAATCTGCCTATGCCGAAGTTTTCTAAAACGGAAATTCAACTCGGGAAAAATCAACTAAACATTACTTTTTCAACAGCTGACTATAATACGGGATGTATTTTTATGTCTGCTTTTATAAAGCAAAAGGACAAGCCGATTCCCGCTCCGCTCGGCAACGAAATGAAACTTGTCAGTGTTAATCTTGTGCCGGAAAAAAATGTTACTTCATCATCCGCTGTTGTGAAAATGCTTAGCCCTTTGTGTATCAGATTACATAAAGCCGAGAATAATTCGGATAAGTATATTTCGGTTGCTAATCCGGATTTTACGGAGATTGCAAAACAGGTAATTAAAGAGCAGCTTGTTGAAAGCGGTTTTGATGAAAAGTTAATTTCAAACTTTGAAATTAAACCGTTAAACGCAAAAAAAACAGTGGTTTATCACTACAAAAACTACATTGAATGCAGTTTAGGCAGTTTTAGTATTAATGCCGATAAATCGGTTATTAATTATCTGCTGAAAAGCGGTATAGGTTCACGAAAATCCGCAGGATTTGGCTTTGCCGAGCTTTTATCGGAGGGAGGTGAACCGAATTAATGAAAACAAAGATTGATTACTTTGATTATGACACTTTGCTGCAGCCTACCGATTGGAGGTTTGCAGCAGCCGTTGTCGGTTTATGTAAATATTTTGATTACTTTGGAATTGTTTACAAAGTCCTCTATGATGTTGAAGAAAAGCCCGATAATTATATCCACGGCTTTGACGGTATTATTTACAAAAGTGAAGATATAACAGAAGAAAAATATCTTGAGTTTGCAGAGAACTATTTTGAAAAATATATGACTCACAAAAATATTTTAAACATTCTCGAAAGTCAAAAATTCAGTGAAGAACAAATTAAATTGGTAAACGACCTTGTTAAGAGCAAAACAGTTCTTAAAGGGCTATTTGACAAAATAAAATTTGATGGAACAAATAAAGATATTTTTATTTCAACCATTGAAGAAAACAGGGCGGAAATTATAAAGAATATCTTTAAAAACGGCAATAACCTTTATAAGAATTACTGCAATGAACGACTTATTTTTACCGAAGATAACAGCACTTGCAGACTTAGAGGCTACAATGTTGACAAAGACAGAAAAACAAGTAATCTCGGCTTTTGTTTTTCAAAGGAAAGTTTTGAGAGCAATGATATTTTAGAATTTGATTTTATACCGTTTGCTTTTTCAAATTCAGATATGAGAGAAACTTATTTTGTGAATAACAATTTTTCTGTTAAGTCTTTAACTCAAACAAACTATGCTTTTTCAAATCAACTTAGCAGTACAGAAAATAAAGACGACAAAAACAAACTAATGCTTGTTTTGCAAAACTCAAAGGATTATATAAGCTATGATGTTGAAATTATATCAAAATCTCAAGATAAGGCTTATTACGAAACATTCTTTGTACGACTTGAAAGATTAAAAAAGTTAAGAGAATTATCGGGAAAATCATTAAACTTTGTCAAAAAAATCAATGATGATTATTGGTTTAATCTTGAGAAAGAAGTTTATATGCGTTGCCTTAACAATGTGTTGCTTGACGATGTAATTTTAATGATGCTTAAGTTTTATTTTGATGATAATGCCGTTAAAGGCTATATAAAAAGCAGAACCGATATGCTAATAGACATAAATGTATCTTGGAAAGGAAATGATATTATGGATGAAATTAAGTCAGCAAAAAGTTGTGGATTTTTAACTTCCAAAAAACTAATTGAAATGAAAAGCAGTAATAAAATTAATTCATATAAGCAAAAAATAATCAGTGCTCTTTGCGCACATGATTACGACAGAGCAAAAGAGATTATACTTAGTTTGTCTGCTTATGTCGGAATGGAATTTTCATTTTTCTATACATTTCTTGAAAATGCGGAAGAAAATAAAGATCTTGCATTTGCTTTTGCAAGCGCATTAATTGAAGTAAGCTCAAAAAATAACTAATATAAAGGAGATTTTATTATGAAAAATAAAGCATTAACATTAACTGTAATCGCAAATATGACAAGCAACTACGGCGAAAGCCTCGGTAATATTTCAAGTGTACAAAAGGTATTCAGAGGCGGGAAAGAGTACGCTACAAGAAGTCGTGAGAGTCTTAAAAACGCTATATGCGTTCAGTCGGGTTTTTATGATGACTTGCAGACATCAAACGAAGGAGCAATGCAGAAGCTTGCTAATGAAGATATAAATGCCGCAACCTGCCGTGCACTTGAGGGCGGATATATGTTTACAAAGTCTAAAGGATCTACATATATTCGTAACAGCTCATTTTACCTTACAGATGCAGTTGCAACCGAGCCGTTTATTAATGATGCCCGTTTTCACAATAACCTTTACCTTGCAACCAATTATGCTAAAGCGCACGGTTTAAATGTTCAAAACAATGCAAAGGATTGCGGTCTTATGCCTTATCAGTACGAATATGACAAGTCATCTAAAATTTACAGTCTTACAATTGACCTTGAAAAAATCGGTAAGGACGAAAACTTTGGTGCAGAGGCAGATAACGCCGAAAAGTGTGAAAGAGTAATTGCTCTTATTGACGCAGTAGAAAATCTTTCACTTGTCGTTAAGGGAAATCTTGATAACGCAGAGCCGATTTTTGTGGTAGGCGGTCTTTCACCGAGAAAAACACATATTTTTGAAAATGCTGTTTCTGTTTCAGGCAAAAGACTTATTATAGAGCCGATTAAGGAAAAACTTGCTCAAGGTTACAGTTGTGCACTTATGCGTAACGGCGAGCTTTCAAACGAGGACGAAATTGTAAGAGAACTTAATCCTGTAAGTATGACAGAATTTTTTGAAAATCTCAGAGGTCAGGTTAAAGAGTATTTTTCGGAGTAAGGCGGAATTAATATGAAAGCAATTAGACTTCATATAAAACAAAACAGTGCAAATTACAAAAAAGAAGAAACTGTACAAAACCGTATGACATTTCCTTTACCGCCGTATTCAACTGTTATCGGAGCACTTCATAAGGCTTGCGGTTATACATCTTATCATCCTATGCAAGTAAGCGTACAGGGAAAGTACGGTTCTCTAAAAACAAAAATGTATAAGGACGATTGTTTTCTTAACAGTCTTAATGATGACAGAAATTTGCTTGTAAAAATGAAAAATCCCGATATGCTTTCAAGTGCATATCAGGTTGTGGCAACTGCTAAAAATACTCAAGGAAACAGTTTTGAAAAAGGCATTACAATTAATGTAATTAATGAAAAATTGCTTGAAGAATACCGCTTTTTAAAGCGTACAAAACGCAGAATAGACAAGCATAAAAAAATCATTAATAAAATGAAAACTCGGCTCAAAGAAATGAAAGCCGATGAAAATATTTCTGCCGAAGAAGTAAAAGAATTTGATAAGCGTATTAAGCATATAAAGGCTGTGTATGATGAGTACGAAAAGGTAAAGTATACTATTCCGTATTCCCATTTCAGAACGCTTGCAAAAGGCCCTAAGTATTATGAACTTCTCTGCGATATTGAACTTATCATTCATATAGTTGCAGATGAAAATACTATGAATGATATTATGGATAATATCGGAAATCTTACTGCAATCGGCAGAGGAGAGGATTTTGTAGAAGTGCTTGAGTGTGCTCAAACAGAGCTTTTTGATGTTGACGAAGATGTCGATTACGGAGAAGCTGATTTTGATGTTTATATGCCTGTCGAGTATCTCGAAATTAATAAAGACGATATGGATATAATCTCTAAAACGGAAGGCGGATACACAGGCGGTACAAAATATTTAATGCCAAAGGATTACAAAACTGTGCAGTTAAAGGGCGGTATGAGAAAACGAGTGTTTAATCGTGTACCTATTATTTTCTGTCAACTTAACTATATTGAAAACGGTTGTAAAGGCATAATGCTTGACAAAACCGAGAACGGTATATATTCAGTGTTTTTAGCTTGAGGTATTTATAATGAATATAGAAGATAAACTTGCAAAACCCGACAAAACAATCGGACAACATTCAAATGAGCTTATAGAGCAGGCAAAACTGCTCTATAAGCTCGGCTATATAAAATCTGATGATTTATACTCTGATTTACTTGTTTCATGTTTAAAACATGATAACGGTAAGGCAAATTCTCAATTTCAAAAAAGAATTACTAAAGGTGGAAATTTTCAACCTGAACAAGAAATTCCACACAGTATACTTTCAACTTTTTTTATTGATAAATCAGAATGTATAAAACCTATAAGCGTATATTTTGCTGTGCTTTATCATCACTATAACAAAGACTCTCCTGTTACAGTGTTTAAAGAAAACCGTGAGCTTATAGAAAAATTCCTTGCTGAATTTGGCTTTGATACAAACTCTTACAATAAAATGAAGAGGAATATTAAGAAAATCAAAGCTTTATTTGAAACCGAACTTTCTGATGAAGAAAAACAATACGCTGTTTTATTAAAAGGTCTTTTACATAAATGTGATTACAGTGCAAGTGCAGGTCTTGACTGCGAAAAGGTCAACGATTTTTTGACTGCTTCTTTAAACAATTGGAAAAATACCCGAAATATACATTACAATGAATTGCAAGAATTTTGCATTAAAAATACAGACAGCAATTTAATTGTAACCGCACCTACAGGTATGGGCAAAACCGAGGCGGGATTGCTTTGGTGCGGGGACAATAAATGCTTTTTCGTTCTGCCGTTAAAAACAGCTATCAATGCGATGTACGAAAGAATTAAAAAGCTTTGCGGAGATAATTCTCAAGAAGATTATAAGGATAGAGTGGCACTTGTTCACTCCGATATGAAATCCTATTATTTGGAAGATTCAATAATTAACGGAAAAAATTATGATTTTGCGTATGCACAATGCAGTAAACAGCTTGCACTTCCGATTACAATTTGTACGCCTGATCAGATATTTGACTTTGCATTGAAATATGCAGGTTATGAATACAAACTTGCGGTAGCGTCATATTCAAAGTTTATTATTGATGAGATACAGATGTATTCACCTGATGTTTTGGCTGCAATTATTTATGCAATTGAGATGATTCATACTTTGGGTGGTAAAGTGGCTGTAATTACCGCAACTTTGCCTCCGTTTGTAAGAAACGAGATTGAAAAAATACTCGGAACAGATGTAAAAACATCCGATTTTTCTGATAAAGGAAAGCTAAGGCATAATGTAAAAGTATATGAAAAAAACTTGCAGTCTGACGATATTATAAAAATATTTGATGATACAATATGCGATAAAGTAAAAAAATATCTTGTCGTTTGCAATTCAATTGATATTGCAAATAAGATGTACACCGAAATAAAAAATTCGGATATTAACGCAAGTGTAAATCTGTTTCATTCCAATTTTACAAAAAATGACAGAAAAACTAAAGAAAATGCGATTTTGGCAGCCTCTGAAAAAACTAACGAAAGCATGAATATACCTGAAATATGGATTTCAACATCCGTAGTCGAAGCAAGTCTTGACATTGATTTTGATATTCTTATTACCGAGTTATCAGATTTATTTTCCCTGTTCCAACGCTTTGGCAGAGTAAACAGAAAGGGTAATAAAGACTTTTCATCTTACAATTGTTTTGTATTTACTGAAATTCAAGGTAATGCACATCGTTTTGTTGACGATGATATTCATTCGTTGTCAAAACAGGCGATTTTAAGCGTTGACGGAATTATCTCTGAAGTTCTTAAAAAAGAACTTATAGATGAGTACCTTTCGGTTGAAAAAATCGAAAAATCAAAATATTATCAAGAATATCGTAAAATTTATAAATATTATAAAGTAAAGGTCGATTATTTCTCTCTTAAAAAAGATGGGATAAGAAGTATTGACAGAAGTGACGCTGTGCCGATTGATGTTTATAATCAAAATGAAAGTGCCATAGAAAAAGCTTTGGAAGTTTTAAAATCAGATACTTATTCAAGAGATGATAAACTTAAGGCAAACGAAGAAATACTTGGCTTCACGGTTTCCGTACCTAAATTCAGAATTGACGATTACGAAATAAAAAAATTAAAAATGCCATATACTGAATTACCTGTTATTAACAGCAGTTATGATTCCGAATGCGGCATCAGATTTGATAAGGAAAAGAAAACCAAAAAGCAAGATAAATCTGATGATAACGGAGAACCTGATAATTTTATATGAGGTATGATTATGGACGAAAATAATATTTCGGGTATGCATATTTATTATTACTATGTTTGTAAAAGAAAGCTGTGGTATTTTTCAAACGGTTTGGCAATGGAAAGTGAAAACGAAAATGTCAAAATCGGAAAACTTATAGATGAAACCACTTATAAGCAAAAGAAAAAACATATTATGATCGACAACACAATCAATATTGATTTTATTACCGAGCATAAACTTTTACATGAGGTAAAGAAAAGCAGAAAGATAGAGGAAGCGGGTATTGCTCAACTTAAATACTATCTTTATTATCTGAAAAAGCGCGGGGTAGAGGGAATAAAAGGCAGAATTGATTATCCTTTGCTAAAGCAAAGTCTTAATGTTGAACTTAGCGAAGAAGATGAAAGAGAGCTTGAAAGTGCGGCAGCTGATATAGTAAAAATTATATCGGCTGCTTTGCCGCCAAAATTTAAAAGTAAAAGAATTTGCAAATCATGTGCTTACTATGATTTGTGCTGTATTTGAGGTGATAAAATGCAGGAAAGTTATTACATATATTCGTCAGGCAATTTAACTCAAAAAGACAACACATTAAGATTTACTGCAATTGACGGAAATGTAAAAGATCTTCCGATAGAAAATATTAAAGAAATTTATATTATGAATGAAATAACGGTTACATCTAAATTGCTGAACTTATTTTCAAAATACGGAATACTTGTACATTTCTTCAATTACTATCAATTTTACATAGGAAGTTTTTGCCCAAAGGAAACAAAACTTGCAGGTCAGCTTTTGGTTAAGCAAGTGCTTGCTTACGGCGACTATTCAAACAGATTATCAATAGCAAGAGAATTTATAGTTGCTGCGTCTTATAATATTTACAGAAACTTAAGATACTACAACGGCAGAGGCAAGAATGTGTCAGAGCAAATGGCTGCTATTGAAAATTTGAGGAGAAAACTTGCAGATGTAGAAACCATAGAAGAGTTGATGGGAATTGAAGGTAATATTCGTCAGGAATATTACAAAGCGTGGAATGTAATTATTGATCAGAATATTGAATTTGATAAAAGAGTTTATCATCCTGCCGACAATATGATTAACAGCCTTATTTCATATGTCAATTCTCTTGTATATACAAAAACTCTGGCGGAAATATATAAAACCCAACTTAATCCTACAATAAGCTATCTTCATCAGCCGGGTACAAGGCGATATTCTCTTGCACTTGATGTTTCGGAAATTTTCAAACCGCTGATTGCGGATCGTCTGATCTTTTCTTTGCTTAATCGAAGACAAATAACAGAAAGCAGTTTTGTAGAAGGACTTAACGGTTTGCAACTTACCGAAAGAGCGTCACGAATAATTACATCTGAATTTGACGAAAAATTAAAGACAACTATTTTTCACAAAGAACTTAATAAAAATGTTTCTTATCAATTCTTAATCAGACTTGAACTTTATAAACTGATAAAGCACATTATAGGAGAAAAAGAATATAAAGGCTTTGAAATGTGGTGGTAAATATTGTATGTAATTCTTGTATATGATATAATATGTGATGAAAAAGGCAGAAAAATACTTCCAAAGGTATTTAAGATTTGCAAAAAATATCTTGTACATATTCAAAACTCTGTTTTTGAAGGAAACTTAAGTAAAGCAAACTCACTTGCTTTGCAAAAAGAACTTGATGTTTATATCAGAAAAGACAAGGATTCGGTAATAATGTTTCATACCCGTGAAGAACGGTGGATGAATAAAGATTTTCTTGGAAAAACGGATGATAAAACATCAAATTTTTTGTAAAGCTTTTATTGTCGACCTGACATAGCACAAAACCCCCGGCAGGTTGACAGAACCTAAAAATCAAGTAATCATCGGTATAGTTGCTTTTTGTATATTGAAATGACAGTAATATTTGATAAATATTTGGTATATCGACAAAACAGCACAGAAAAATGCCGATGATTACTTATCCTTTTATTCCACGGCTATAAATCTATCCATATTGGATTTTAAATCCGTGCACTTGATTGCATTTTTCGTCATAGTCGAGCCTATAAATCTATCCATATTGGATTTTAAATGGCTAATGCGGACATAGCGAAAAACAAAGGCAAAGCTATAAATCTATCCATATTGGATTTTAAATGGTCGAGGTAAAACAATGTGTATGTCAAAGTATTTAACTATAAATCTATCCATATTGGATTTTAAATGGTCGAGGTAAAACAATGTGTATGTCAAAGTATTTAACTATAAATCTATCCATATTGGATTTTAAATGGTCGAGGTAAAACAATGTGTATGTCAAAGTATTTAACTATAAATCTATCCATATTGGATTTTAAATGGTCGAGGTAAAACAATGTGTATGTCAAAGTATTTAACTATAAATCTATCCATATTGGATTTTAAATTCAAGAAATTGCAATGACTGAACGCATACTTTAACTATAAATCTATCCATATTGGATTTTAAATTATCTTGACCCTCATACTTGACATCATAGTTACTGCCTATAAATCTATCCATATTGGATTTTAAATGGCTAATGCGGACATAGCGAAAAATAAAGGCAAAGTCTATAAATCTATCCATATTGGATTTTAAATTTACCCACAAGGGAGCAGTGGCTCCCTTGACCCCGACTATAAATCTATCCATATTGGATTTTAAATTTCTATTCCGTTTGATTTAGTTAACACACTTGCTACTATAAATCTATCCATATTGGATTTTAAATTTTCCTTTTCTGACTTGCGTTAGCTGCGTTAAAAGCTATAAATCTATCCATATTGGATTTTAAATAAACTCAAACTACGGAAATTCTTATCAACAAAGTGCCCTATAAATCTATCCATATTGGATTTTAAATGGTCGAGGTAAAACAATGTGTATGTCAAAGTATTTAACTATAAATCTATCCATATTGGATTTTAAATGGTCGAGGTAAAACAATGTGTATGTCAAAGTATTTAACTATAAATCTATCCATATTGGATTTTAAATATAATTGCAAATCAAACTGTTAATTGTTTACCTACTCTATAAATCTATCCATATTGGATTTTAAATGGCTAATGCGGACATAGCGAAAAACAAAGGCAAAGTCTATAAATCTATCCATATTGGATTTTAAATAAGAATAACAATGCTTACTATGTTTTTCATCTTGAACTATAAATCTATCCATATTGGATTTTAAATGAATGATTAGTAACTTCAGTACCAACACCCATAATACTATAAATCTATCCATATTGGATTTTAAATATATCCCCCACTACTTTCTCCCCCACTCCCGGTACTCTATAAATCTATCCATATTGGATTTTAAATTTCTAAGCATTTTATAACTGTCATAGCAATTACGCACTATAAATCTATCCATATTGGATTTTAAATAAACTCAAACTACGGAAATTCTTATCAACAAAGTGCCCTATAAATCTATCCATATTGGATTTTAAATAGTTGTGTCAAAATGGGGTATTAAGTATGATACACTATAAATCTATCCATATTGGATTTTAAATACGCTCCTACAACAACTACTCAGCCTAGTACCGGGCTATAAATCTATCCATATTGGATTTTAAATTATCTGCTCAATTTTTGCAGTCATTGAATCACGCACTATAAATCTATCCATATTGGATTTTAAATATAAGTAAACTTTTAGCGCTTAAAGTTTACCTACCAGCTATAAATCTATCCATATTGGATTTTAAATAATTTTATTTTTAATTAAATCCTTAATCGGAAAGACCTATAAATCTATCCATATTGGATTTTAAATAGATAATAAGGTATATCATTTCCGCAAGCGGAAATCTATAAATCTATCCATATTGGATTTTAAATTTCTATAAACGCACTTAATCGCCTTAATCTGATTATCTATAAATCTATCCATATTGGATTTTAAATGTGAGATACGGAAGAATGCTTAGTAATTATCACGATCTATAAATCTATCCATATTGGATTTTAAATCAATAACTCTTTTTGCAATATTATTACTCATTGGATCTATAAATCTATCCATATTGGATTTTAAATCTTTTAGAATGTCAGTATCGGTTGTGTCTAATGCTCTATAAATCTATCCATATTGGATTTTAAATAAATTTACGCTTATGGAGCGGCTCAAGTTTTATCCACTATAAATCTATCCATATTGGATTTTAAATAGTGTTGACTGCGTTGTTGTTTTAAGACCTACAAAGGCTATAAATCTATCCATATTGGATTTTAAATATGAAAAACCTACAGTTGTTCACGTTCATAGACTTGTCTATAAATCTATCCATATTGGATTTTAAATGTTATAAAGTCAATAAGACCGCCGAACGATTTTAACTATAAATCTATCCATATTGGATTTTAAATCCTTTTAACCGCCTAAACCCTAATTCCACCCAAAACTATAAATCTATCCATATTGGATTTTAAATCAACTTTTTTCAAATTTTCTTTTTCAAAATAAAATACTATAAATCTATCCATATTGGATTTTAAATAATTATCTGTGCAGACATTTTAGTGATTTTGAAATCTATAAATCTATCCATATTGGATTTTAAATAGGAGAAATACTTTATTCCAAACTCACCACAAAAGTTCTATAAATCTATCCATATTGGATTTTAAATACTCTATCAACATGATGAATTTCGCCGGGAGCATTGCCTATAAATCTATCCATATTGGATTTTAAATTTGAATAATCTTCCAAATCATAATAAATTGGCATATCTATAAATCTATCCATATTGGATTTTAAATCACAATTCAGCCCTGCGTTCAGCATATCCTTACAAGCTATAAATCTATCCATATTGGATTTTAAATGAACCATCTGAACAGCAGACCGATGATGAAGCTTTCTATAAATCTATCCATATTGGATTTTAAATAACAACGAAGAAAAATATACGCAGTAATCAGAGATATCTATAAATCTATCCATATTGGATTTTAAATACGGGTATGCTAATGATACATAATGTGTCAAGTTATCTATAAATCTATCCATATTGGATTTTAAATGTAAAATCCGAAAATTGCAAAGGCATAGCAAAATCACTATAAATCTATCCATATTGGATTTTAAATGCATTGGAACAACAACGCAAAGGAAACGGAGCAAGCTATAAATCTATCCATATTGGATTTTAAATTTTTAAGCACATACGGCACGCTTGTTACGTCAACGCTATAAATCTATCCATATTGGATTTTAAATCAATCACCGTTCCGTCAAAAAGTACGATTTCAACATCTATAAATCTATCCATATTGGATTTTAAATCCACATTAAGTCTCTTATACTGTCCTGAACGGATAGCTATAAATCTATCCATATTGGATTTTAAATATAATATTTTTAAACGGCAGCCACGCATACTGCCCACTATAAATCTATCCATATTGGATTTTAAATCAAATACAGCACTGTCAATGCTTACCGCAAATGTATCTATAAATCTATCCATATTGGATTTTAAATATATTCTCTACAACCCGATAAGCATTGAGCTTATTGCTATAAATCTATCCATATTGGATTTTAAATGCAACTACTGTTCTCGCTACTGACGGTAGCTATAAACTATAAATCTATCCATATTGGATTTTAAATCCTACTGTCTGATATATGTAATTGTAAAATTGATTTCTATAAATCTATCCATATTGGATTTTAAATTATTTATGTTTACATCACCGTAGTAATTTAATTCAACTATAAATCTATCCATATTGGATTTTAAATAACTGTTCCATAAGCATATTAACTGCTCTTAACGACTATAAATCTATCCATATTGGATTTTAAATCTGCCTTTTTCGCCGCTTCTGCCGCCGGACCTCTCCACTATAAATCTATCCATATTGGATTTTAAATACATATAAGGATTTGAGGTCCTGCAAAGCTTTTGTGCTATAAATCTATCCATATTGGATTTTAAATCCTCTTGCAACAATCAAATGCTGCCTTTTGCCCATCTATAAATCTATCCATATTGGATTTTAAATTGTATCGCTATAACTTGTGTTTTTACAAGAAAAATCTATAAATCTATCCATATTGGATTTTAAATCTTGAAAACACAATTTGATACAACCCAATCAGTTGCTATAAATCTATCCATATTGGATTTTAAATGATGTACGGATTAATTCTGCCGCAATCGTAGTAGCTATAAATCTATCCATATTGGATTTTAAATCAGGCTCAAATACATCCGCTGTCACATACTTAAAACCTATAAATCTATCCATATTGGATTTTAAATACGCAAGCGCAAATTGAAGCAGCGGCAAAAAGCAAAACTATAAATCTATCCATATTGGATTTTAAATTGCTGATTGTGTTATTACAAAAACATCACATCCAACTATAAATCTATCCATATTGGATTTTAAATAAATGAGAAAGAGGAGAAGTAAGTTCGAATGTAAGCTATAAATCTATCCATATTGGATTTTAAATCGATAACCTACAAGCCCCACATCAGACATTCCTGCCTATAAATCTATCCATATTGGATTTTAAATACGCACACGAGAACGAGGTAGCCTACTTTCTTAAGTCTATAAATCTATCCATATTGGATTTTAAATTTGTACAAAGCGGAATAAATGCTATTATCTTTGTGTCTATAAATCTATCCATATTGGATTTTAAATCAACGCACTACTTGTTATGTATATTTGACTCCAGTCTATAAATCTATCCATATTGGATTTTAAATAGGTAATGACACCGTATGAGCATTTTGAAAGCGTGCTATAAATCTATCCATATTGGATTTTAAATCCTTCAGTTGTTATTATATAATATAATGATGAATTTCTATAAATCTATCCATATTGGATTTTAAATTTGCATTAAGAATGACGCAATCAGCGGTTACAAAAGCTATAAATCTATCCATATTGGATTTTAAATGAGCATTAAGGTGATATATAACGGCTACCTTGCAGGCTATAAATCTATCCATATTGGATTTTAAATAACTAAACGAATATAATCGTCACAAAACAGATGAATCCTATAAATCTATCCATATTGGATTTTAAATTGGGAACGGTCACAAGCCCGTAAGAATGCAGAGTGAGCTATAAATCTATCCATATTGGATTTTAAATTTCTCCTGGCTTACATATCAACAGGGAGTTAAACTGCTATAAATCTATCCATATTGGATTTTAAATAATGGTGGCAAGAGAAATCAGAAAGAGGCGTTTAACCTATAAATCTATCCATATTGGATTTTAAATATTTTCGGTTGATTTTTCGTCAGCAGTTTTTACGATCTATAAATCTATCCATATTGGATTTTAAATGCTTGCCTGACATTGATGTTGCAGACGCACTTGAACTATAAATCTATCCATATTGGATTTTAAATTAAAACTGAAAAATCGTGAAGCTGAGCTTAACAACTATAAATCTATCCATATTGGATTTTAAATCAAACATCTTTGCGTATGTATTTTGCGAGATCAATCTATAAATCTATCCATATTGGATTTTAAATTCTAATTTTACTCTTACAACATACAGGGTTAGCGGAGCTATAAATCTATCCATATTGGATTTTAAATGCACTATTACATAGTTGAAGACAAAAAGAGCGGCACTATAAATCTATCCATATTGGATTTTAAATTAACCACACTCGGGTCAATCTTGTTTCCTTGACAGGCTATAAATCTATCCATATTGGATTTTAAATATGTTTACAATCTTCTTAGCTGAACGCTGTAACACCTATAAATCTATCCATATTGGATTTTAAATAATTCAGCTTGAGTCAATTTGTTTTTGGTTCTTAGCCTATAAATCTATCCATATTGGATTTTAAATCAAAATCGTCACGAGATAGGCTGTTGAGCGCTGCGCTATAAATCTATCCATATTGGATTTTAAATGCAAACTTGTCTTGCATATCGGTATATGTGCCTTGTCTATAAATCTATCCATATTGGATTTTAAATTTTAAGGCAGGCAACAGCACTTGCAAGAGCAGTTGCTATAAATCTATCCATATTGGATTTTAAATTTCAATGAGATAGTATATTTTTCTTTTTGTTGGTGGCTATAAATCTATCCATATTGGATTTTAAATCTATTATAATATCGTATGTAATTCCACTCGCCTGCCCTATAAATCTATCCATATTGGATTTTAAATTAACAACTTATTAACCTTTTAAATTTTTCTTTTTCCTATAAATCTATCCATATTGGATTTTAAATTATTCACATAATAAACTCAAACTTATTCCCCCGTTCTATAAATCTATCCATATTGGATTTTAAATGAACTCAAATTAACTACTACCGGAAAAAGCGTAACACTATAAATCTATCCATATTGGATTTTAAATATTTATTATCATATTGACAAAATAATTTATCAATATCTATAAATCTATCCATATTGGATTTTAAATTATAATCTATTCAAAAAAATTAAGGAGGTAAAAAACTATAAATCTATCCATATTGGATTTTAAATTTTTCTTATTCGTTTTTTTCTCTGCTGATTCATTCCTATAAATCTATCCATATTGGATTTTAAATTATTTTCGTCCATTCCCTCGTAATAAATGTTAATGCCCTATAAATCTATCCATATTGGATTTTAAATCATTGGATAAGATGTGAAATGCAGTTAAGGCGTGAGCTATAAATCTATCCATATTGGATTTTAAATCTATTAACAGCCTCTACAAGAGGTTTAACAAGAGTACTATAAATCTATCCATATTGGATTTTAAATAAGTCTATTCTTCCGTATCGTCCTCGACAATATCAACTATAAATCTATCCATATTGGATTTTAAATACAATATTAGCACGCATTGTACAATTTCCTTTCATTCTATAAATCTATCCATATTGGATTTTAAATTATAATCTTATATTGTCAAGCATAGAAAGAGAAAAGACTATAAATCTATCCATATTGGATTTTAAATACTTTTGCGGTTTCGTTCGCCGCCTCTGTCAAACCCCTATAAATCTATCCATATTGGATTTTAAATCCCCGCAAGGGGGCGGGACTCATTAACGGCAATCCTCTATAAATCTATCCATATTGGATTTTAAATGTTTTTTTGCCGAGAGCGAGAGATGACGAGGAAACGCTATAAATCTATCCATATTGGATTTTAAATATCAGTTGTTTCAGTTATTTCGAGCAGGGGGGCAAGCTATAAATCTATCCATATTGGATTTTAAATTAAGCGAGCGGAAATTTGTATCAGCTCGCTTGTATTCTATAAATCTATCCATATTGGATTTTAAATGCATTGACAAAGATGTTGAAATAAAGGTTTTGGCACCTATAAATCTATCCATATTGGATTTTAAATTTACAAGCTCGGATTTTTTAATCCGCAGAATGCAGACTATAAATCTATCCATATTGGATTTTAAATTATTGTATCGAAGTTGATTACAACGGCAAACCTGGACTATAAATCTATCCATATTGGATTTTAAATGTATATAAGTGAATACCCCAACCAAAAAAATCCTTACTATAAATCTATCCATATTGGATTTTAAATAGAGCTCGAAGAATTGTATCAACAAGTCCGTCAGGACTATAAATCTATCCATATTGGATTTTAAATAAAATCACGATTTATCACTTGAAGAATATGAGGCTCTATAAATCTATCCATATTGGATTTTAAATCAACCTCTCATTCAGGTATGAGACTCGTAACTAAACTATAAATCTATCCATATTGGATTTTAAATATCTTCAATAGCGGCAAAGCTCACAGGTAAATTAACCTATAAATCTATCCATATTGGATTTTAAATAATCTACATATTTATTATAGCAATAAGTTTTATAAACTATAAATCTATCCATATTGGATTTTAAATTTCAAAGTATGAGCAGGAACTGAAAAACAAATGGCTATAAATCTATCCATATTGGATTTTAAATAGCAACTCAACGAAATAAATTAAAGTTGTTGAATCCTATAAATCTATCCATATTGGATTTTAAACGCTATAAGTCCGAAATATCCGCTTTCTTCGTCAACCTATAAATCTATCCATATTGGATTTTAAACTAGAATTTTTAAAAATTCTAATTGTTCAAACGGACTATAAATCTATCCATATTGGATTTTAAACCAGTATGGGATAACAAGTTCACATTCCGAAAACGGCTATAAATCTATCCATATTGGATTTTAAATTTCGGGATCAGGATCGGGCGTGGGATTAAGTCGAAGTCGGTATTTGGGGACAGCGGCACTTGCAGTATATCAAGGCGCACCGTAAAGGTTTTTATACGACCTTGCTCACAAAATGCGGCGGAAACAAGTCCAAGACCGACAAAAACCGCAAGCGTTTTTATACGACCTTGCTCACAAAATGCGAACTGAACAGACACCTTGCCGATGTAAATAAACAGGCTGAGGATATGTTTTTTCGGCTCATAAAACAGATGGCAGAACGTGATGGCGTGACCGAACAACTCAAAGCAGAAAACCAAATGCTGTGGGTGCGGAAGATGAACAATATCCGCAACCGTGCAACGGAGATTGTAAATGTAGAGTTGATTTACAACTAACCAGCACAGCCGCCACGTGCGATAATCTCCTGCTTGGCGGCGTTTTCTGTTGCGAAATCAGCTTTTCTATGGTATTGTTATTACAGTGTAAAAATTTTTTAAGATTTTGGGATATTTTGCTGTTTTGAGTTGTTAGTATAGTGAAAGGTCTTTCAAAAGCAGCGAAAGGTGAACGATCCTTTTCGTTGCAATTATCTCAGACAGGAGGGAAATGTATGGAAGCTTCCGAGTTTAACAGAATTGCAAGGAAATATACTGATGTCGTATACAGAGCAACGCTCAGTTATTGCAAAAACAAAAATGACGCTGAGGACGCTGTTCAAAATACTTTTTTGAATCTTCTGAAAACCGATACTCAGTTTGCTGACGACGAACACATAAGAAAATGGCTTATCAGGTCGGCGATCAATGAATGTAAGAACATATGGAAATCCTTTTGGCACAGAAATGTTACATCCATCGACGAGCTGAACGAAGAGCCTGCATACATAGAGTCAGAAAAGCAAGAACTGTTCAGTGAAGTAATGAAGTTACCAAAAAAGTACAGCACGGTACTGCATTTGTATTACTACGAAAGCTATACATGCAAGGAAATTGCGGATATTCTTAATATTTCGGAAAGCGGCGTACAATCTCGACTGATGAGAGCACGAAACATACTGAAAGAAAAATTAAAGGAGGCGTGGTTATGAATCAGTATAAAAGCAATCATGAGTTCTATCAAAGTGTTTTTGACGAAGTCCACGCATCTGATAAACTGATAATGAAGGTGCAGAATATGACTAATAACAAAACAAAAAAGAAGATTTATGCAATCAGAAAAGTAGCCTTTGTTGCCGCCGCAATAATAATGGTGTTAGTTATAAGCAACGCCGTCGCTTATGCCGCTACGGGAGCGACTTGGATAGAACATCTCGTGACCGCAACCGTCAATGGCAGCGATTATACGGCAAAGCTGATTGACAAGTATGATGAAAACGGCGAGCTTGGTTCTCAGGAACTCATTAATGATTACGGAAACGGTATAAAAGAAGGAATTGAATATGATGGTCAATATGCGATAGACAGCAATTCGGATATTGAAATTCAGATTGCCGAGAAAGATCCGAGGGTCGTTCAGGAATCAAACAGAGTATTTCTAAGCTGGATGTCGGCAGATATACACGAGGATATTACCGAAGATTTTTCCAACGGTCACGCCGAGATCACCGTTGACGATGATGATCACAACAAAATGAAGTTTACGGTCACCGGTACAGTTGACAAATATAAAATCGTTTTATCTTACAGAGATCATTCTGTAGAATTCTTTTCTGAGTAAGGTGGTTCCGATAAACGTACAGAATTAGAAATATAGTCAAAGCCGCCAAGCGGGATGATCTCCTGCTTGGCGGCTATTGCTATATCAACATTTTTATGATAAAATTTTATAAAACAAAAAGGAAATAATCACTATGAGCTTAATTAAAAATGACTATTGGATTTTAAATATATTGCGTATTTTTCGCTAATCGTCCCGTCCTACGCTATAAATCTATCCATATTGGATTTTAAATCACTATATTTAGAGCAATTTACAATTCTTACTTGCCTATAAATCTATCCATATTGGATTTTAAAGTCATCATTTGTAAAAGATGCAACCTCGACAGCAACACTATAAATCTATCCATATTGGATTTTAATCAAGGCAAATATAACTTATAGGGGAGTACCTTGCTATAAATCTATCCATACTGAATTTTAAATTTATCAACAAGAGCGATGGTTTTCTCTGATGATTCACTATAAATCTATCCAAGACGGATTTTAAACGCAACAGTATCCGTTGTAACTGAATACATCAAAGTAACATTACCTAATCTGCAGCAATTAAACCCGAGTATTTTATATTCTATTGTAAAATATATTTTCTTATTGGAATAATAGAGGGGGAAAGTTTTGTTATAATTAAAGAAATATATTTGAACGGAGGTATTTTCAATATGTTAAGTGATATTGAAATCGCTCAGGCTGCGACCTTACTCCCGATTAAAGAGGTTGCCGCACAGATCGGAATTAAAGAGGATGAGCTGGAGTTTTACGGCAAGTATAAGGCTAAACTTTCAGACGAACTTGCCAATCGTTTGGAAAATGAGCCGGACGGAAAACTTGTTCTTGTTACAGCTATCAATCCAACCCCCGCAGGTGAGGGTAAAACAACTACTTCTGCAGGTCTTGGTCAGGCTATGGCTAAGATTGGTAAAAAGGCTGTAATCGCTCTCAGAGAGCCTTCACTCGGCCCTGTATTTGGTATTAAGGGCGGCGCTGCAGGCGGCGGCTATTCTCAGGTACTTCCTATGGAAGATATTAATCTTCACTTTACAGGCGATATGCACGCTATTACTTCTGCAAACAATCTTTGCTGTGCAATGCTTGACAATCATATTCAGCAGGGTAATGTTCTCGGGATTGATCCTCGCCAGATCCTTATTAAGAGATGTCTTGATATGAACGACAGAGCTTTGAGAAATATTGTTGTCGGTCTTGGCGGCAGAGTGAACGGTATTCCTCGTGAGGACCACTTTATAATTACTGTTGCATCTGAAGTTATGGCTATCCTTTGCCTTGCTGACGATATTTCTGATTTAAAGAAAAGACTTGGTGATATTCTTATTGCTTATACATATTCAGGCGAGCCTGTTTTTGCAAAGGACATTAAGGCTGACGGCGCTATGACGGCTCTTCTTAAAGACGCTATCAAACCTAACCTTGTTCAGACACTCGAGGGTACCCCTGCTATTATGCACGGCGGTCCTTTTGCCAATATTGCTCACGGCTGTAACAGCATTCGTGCTACAAAGCTTGCGTTAAAACTTGCCGATTACTGTATTACAGAGGCAGGCTTCGGTTCAGATCTCGGTGCAGAGAAATTCTTTGACATCAAGTGCAGATATGCAGGCTTTAAGCCGTCTGCCGTAGTTATTGTTGCTACTTGCCGTGCGTTAAAGTACAACGGCGGTGTGCCTAAGGCAGAGGTTTCTGCAGAAAATCTTGAGGCTCTTAAAAATGGTATTGAAAACCTTGGCGTTCACATCGATAACATGAGAAAGTACAATGTTCCCGTTGTAGTTGCTATCAACCAGTTCGGTACAGATACAGCAGAGGAACTTGAGTTTATCGAGAGTTACTGTAAATCTAAAGGCGCAGACTTTGCTCTCTCAAATGTATTCTCAAAGGGCGGAGAAGGCGGCACAGAACTTGCCAAAAAGGTAGTAGAGGCTTGCGAAAAGCCGTCTGATTTTGCTCCTATTTATTCAGATGACCTTACAATCAAAGAAAAGGTTGACAAAATTGCAAAAACAATTTACGGCGCTTCAAGAGTAAACTATACAAAGGCTGCCGAAAAGGCATTGAAGCAGATTCAGGCTCTCGGCGGTGAAAAACTTCCTGTTTGTATTGCAAAAACACAATATTCGCTTTCTGATGACCCAACACTTCTCGGTGCTCCAAAGGATTTTGAAATCACAGTAAAGAATCTTACACTTTCAAACGGTGCAGGATTTGTAGTTGTATATACAGGTGATATTATGACAATGCCGGGTCTTCCGAAAGTTCCGTCGGCAGAGAAAATTGATGTTACCGAGGAAGGAAAAATTAACGGTTTATTCTGATGATTACTGTAAATACTCATAATGCCCGTGAAACAGAGGCACTCGGCGCAAAAATTGCCGAAAAGTTGTGCGGCACGGAAGTAATCGCTCTTTTTGGCGGTCTTGGTATGGGCAAGACTGCCTTTACAAGAGGACTTGCCGGTGCGCTTGGTGCAGGAGAAAATGTTTCAAGCCCTACATTCGCTCTTGTCAATGAATATTCGGGTAAATATAATATTTTTCATTTTGATATGTACCGTGTAAATACATGGGATGATTTGTATTCCACAGGATTTTTTGATTATATTGATAACGGTATAATCATTATTGAGTGGAGTGAGAATATTGAAGAGGCTTTGCCTGCCGATTGTATTAAAATCAGAATCAGTAAGGGCGAAAATGATGATGACAGAATTTTTGAAATTGAAGGTGTTGATCCGCAATGAAAATTCTTGCAATAGATACAAGCGCCACAGCTGCGTCAACCGCAATTTGTGACGAAAACAAAATAATAGGTGAGTTCTTTATAAATACAAAACTTACTCACAGCAGAACACTTATGCCTATGGTTGAAAGTCTGCTTGCAAACACAAACCTAACGACAACAGATATTACCGCCGTTGCGGTAAACTGCGGTCCGGGTTCGTTTACGGGTGTAAGAATCGGTGTTGCAGCGGCTAAAGGACTTGCTTTTGCCGATGATTTGCCTTGCATAGAGGTATCGACGCTTGAAAGCCTTGCGTATAATTTGCAATCTGCAAATGGGATAATCTGTTCTGTTATGGACGCTCGCTGTTCGCAGGTTTATAATGCGCTTTTCAAATGTGACGGCGTAAAGCCCGAAAGACTTTGCAAAGACAGAGCTTTGTCTGTTGCCGAGCTTTCAGAAGAACTTAAGAGCTATGACGAAAGAATTATACTTGTGGGTGACGGTGCGGAACTTTGCTATAATGCTATGAAAGAATTATTACCAAATGTTCAACTCGCACCAATCAGTATAAGATTTCAAAGAGCGTCATCAACAGCAGAAATTGCTGTACAAAAATTTAATGACGGAGAAGTGCTTTCGGCTGCGGAACTTATGCCGATGTATTTAAGACTGCCGCAGGCTGAAAGAGAACTTAAAAAGAAAATGGAGGAAAAGAAATGTTAGCACTTGGATGTGACCACGGCGGATATAACCTTATCTGCGCAATTAAAAAATATCTTGACGAAAAGGGTATTGAATATAAAGATTTTGGTACTTACAGCACAGACAGCGTTGATTATCCTGTTTACGGCTATAAAGTTGCAAAAGCAGTAGCAAGCGGCGAATGTGAGCTTGGTATTCTTTGCTGCGGTACAGGTATCGGTATTTCAATGGCAGCAAACAAAGTTAAGGGTATTCGTGCGGCAGTTGTAAGCAATGAGTTTTGCGCTGAAATGACACGCAGACACAACCACGCAAATATTCTTTGTATGGGCGGCAGAGTTACAAGCGAAGAAGATGCTGTTAAGTTTACAGAAATTTTCCTCAATACTCCCGAAGAGGGCGACAGACACTTAAAGCGTCTTGCTATGATTGATGAGATTGAGGCAGGTACTTTCAAGGTTGACTGATTTCGGAAGATTTTTATGTCTGACGAGGAATTAGAGGTGTTGAACGACATCAAATATATTCTTTATGTCTGTTATGCTTGAAAATAAACTTGATGATGTGAACGCAAAAATTGATGAAACCAATATTCTGTAAAACGAACTAAAGGGTTATGGTTTTGAAAGCTCTTTTGTTTAAGTTACCAAACAGCAGGCTGTTTGGCTATCGTCAGATTACATAAACGGAAAGTATTTGTGGGCTTTGCCCACACCCACAACCTTTGAAAAGGTTGACCAAACTTTTATAATTTTTGTGATACACCGGAATTTCTTGACAAAACACTGCATAAAACCGTCTAAATCTTAAAACCAAAGTAAAAAGCTCTCTTTACGCAAATAAAGAGAGCTTTAATGTTATGATAAATATAAAGTTTTAGCCGCATAGCTTATTCAAGTTCAAGAGCCTCTTCAATAGCATAAGAAAGCTGGTCAGGACAAGAAGTACCTCTGCCTCGGCAGTCAATACCTTTAAGTCTTTTTACAGCCTCCTCAGCATCCATACCTTTTACAAGTGCGCAAATGCCCTGAGTGTTGCCTGCACAACCGCCGACAAACTCGCAGGAATCAATGATACCGTTGTTGATTTCAAGGTTAATCTGTCTTGAGCAAACGCCCTTTGGAATGTATGTATATTTCATAATATTACCTCCTTAAAACATTTCAACTGTATTTTAACATATTTCTTTAAAAAAATCTATAAAATTTAAAAATATGTGTCGATTTTTAAATTTAGTGTGATATAATAATGTGTACGATAAAGTTTGATTATAATATTTATTTTGGGTCAGAGGTATATGAAATGTCTATGAAAATTAATCTTGGTGCTTGGAATTCAATATTTGCCGTGCCTTCGTCTGTTGTAGACGAGGGACTTAAGTTTTCGGACGGCGTTAAACTTAAGGTATTGTTATATCTTTTGCGGCACAGTGGGGAAGATGTGAACGAAAGCGACATCAGTAAGGCGACAGGTGTAAATGAAACCGATATTCCGGAGGCAGTTGAATACTGGGTTATGAAAGGTATCTTTTGCCAAAATAACGGTGCTTTTGAGCCTGCACAGGCAGAACAGCAAACGACTGAACAGCCTGCGGTAAAACAAGTCGAAAGCAATAATACTGCCGCTCCGATTGAAAAGGAAGAGCCTACAGTTCCGCATATGTTTGTAAGACCGCAGCGCCCCGATTATGTTTATGTGGCACAACAGCTTGCGGTTGACGAAGAATTTAAAATGCTTGTAAACGAGGCACAGACAGCCCTCGGCAAGCCTTTATCAAACTCCGATGCTTCGTCGTTACTGTTACTTAAAAATACCTGCGGTTTGCCTGTAGAGGTAATTATAATGCTTATTCAGTATTGTATAAGCATCGGAAAATCTAACATAAGAGCCATTGAAACAATAGGTTTGAGATGGTCTGATGCGGGAGTTTTCTCGATTGAGGAAGCCGAAAATAAAATAAAACAAGCACATCGTGCAAGCCAGAGTTTTACGATTGTAGCATCTGCGTTCGGTTTAAAAAATACGGGTTCTCCTACTAAAAAGCAGGTTGAATACGCCGATTTGTGGGTAAACGAGTGGAAATTTTCTCCCGAAATGCTAAGAGAGGCTTACGAAAGATGTGTTGACAGTAAGGGCAGCTGCGATTTCAGATACATAAACGGAATTTTAAAACGCTGGAATTCAAGTGGAATTTACAATGTTGACGATTTAAACAAATTTGACAGCAGGCCCGATAAGTATAAGAATAAAGGCGGAAACAGGAATAACGCCAACACATCATATAATATAAATGATTTGCAGAGATTAGATACAATCGACAGTATTTAGTGTGGTGATATAAATGGGATACAGTAAAGAAATTTACAGAGCGACAAAAGCAAAAATGGAAGAAAGGCGCACCAAAGCCGAGAGAAGAGCGGAGCAGGTTCGTGAAGAGGTTTACAGAAGAGTTCCGAGAATAGAGGAGCTTGAAAAAGAAATATCTTCATGCGGAATACTTGCGGTTCGTGCGGTTTTAAACGGCGGAGATGTAAAGTCTGCCACGCAGGATTTGCGTGCCAAAAGTCTTTCTATGCAAAATGAAGTCAAAAAGCTGCTTAAAGAAAACGGCTATGAAGAAAATTGCTTTGAACCGCATTACAACTGTAAATACTGCAAAGATACGGGATATATAGAAAAAGACGGAAGAACAGTGTATTGCCCTTGTTTTAAAAGACTGCTTGTAGCCACTGCGTGCGAGGAGCTTAACCGTACTGCGCCTTTAAGACTTTCCACTTTTGAGAGTTTTGACCTTAATATGTACAGTCATGAAGTTGATAAGGCGAGCGGAGTATCACCTTTTGATAAGATGCAAAAAATTTATAATTATTGCGTACAGTACGCAAGGACTTTTACGCCCGAGTCAAAGAGTATACTTATGAGAGGTGGCACAGGTCTTGGTAAAACCCACCTTTCGCTCGCTATTGCCAATGAGGTTACAAGGCGTGGTTTCGGTGTAATCTATGTGTCTGCACCTATGCTTATGTCAACGCTTAGCAATATGCATTTTTCCAAAGAGTCTAACGATTACGAATATTTTGAAATGCTCACAAAGTGCGATTTATTAATTATTGATGATTTAGGCACAGAGTTTTCAAATACTTTTTCAAATACACAGTTTTATAATTTGTGTAATTCAAGAATGCTTTTGAGAAAGCCTTTGATAATAAACACAAACCTTTCGATAACAGAACTTGAAAAAACTTATACTTCAAGATTTATTTCAAGAATATACGGAGAGGGTGTAAGGCTTAATTTTGTCGGCGATGATATAAGACTCAAAAAAAGTTTTAGCTAAAATTCCGTATTTTTTGTATTTTTCAAATTTTAGAAAAAATTGAAAAAAGATGTTGACAAAACACACTTTCCGCTATATAATAGCTATTGTTGATTGCGTGACAGTAAGCAACATGTCAATGCTAAACGAAAGTTAAAAACTTCTAAAAAGTTTTAAAAAATTTCAAAAAAGTGTTGACAAAACGCACTTCATAATATATAATATATATCGTTGATTGCACGGCTTGCAGCAATGAGCAATAAACATTGAGGAATGGTGTAACGGTAGCACGACAGACTCTGACTCTGTTTGTTGGGGTTCGAATCCCTATTCCTCAGCCATTAAAAGCCCCGAGTGATCGGGGCTGTTTTTATCGAGGTGTAGCGCAGTTTGGTAGCGCACATCGTTCGGGACGATGGGGTCGCAAGTTCGAATCTTGTCACCTCGACCATCTGAATACGCCGGGTCACACTGATTCGGCGTAATTTTTTTATAAGACATTTTTGGAGGTTAATTATGAAAAAGGTAGTTTCTTTGGTAACAATATTTGTACTTTGTCTTACTGCGCTTGCAGGTTGTTCAGGCAGCAAAGAGGTTGATTTAAAAACAGTTCTTTCTGACATCAACTCTAAGTATTCATTGGACTTAAAAGAGCTTACAGATTCTAATGATCTTAAAAAATATTACAGCATAGACACAGAAGATGTTAAGCAGTTTGCGGCAGAAATCAATTCAGACAGCAATTCAAGAGTTGAAATCGTACTCGTTGAGGCTGTTGACGCTGACGCTGCATCAAGAGTAAACGATGCGCTTTCTAAGACATACACTTCAATCGTTACACAGTATTCAGGCTACAATGCCGAAAAACTTCCTATGGTTGAGGCTTGCAAGGTTACACAGGACGGCAACTATGTTACAATGATTGTTGCTGACCAGGGTCCTGAAATTCTTGAAACATTCTACGGCTACATAAAATAAAATCGTCAGATTATACGGGCGGACGCAGTTCGCCCGTTTTCTGTGTTATTAAACTTTTAACGGGAATATTGCTATGGTACAATCAGAATTAAAAAAACAGTTTTCACATATGAATAATATGCAGCAGCAGGCTGTATTTTGCACAGAAGGCCCTTTGCTTATACTTGCGGGTGCAGGTTCGGGCAAAACAACCGTTCTTGTAAACAGAATTGCGTATATTTTGCAGTCTGAACTTTGCAAACCGTGGCAGATACTTGCAATTACCTTTACAAATAAGGCGGCAGGGGAGCTTAAAGAAAGAATCTGCAACGCTGTTCCGGAAGGCGGTTCGGATATTTGGGCGGCTACATTTCACTCTACCTGTGCGAGAATTTTAAGAAGATACGGCGACAGAATCGGTTTTACAAGTCATTTTACCGTTTATGGTACTGACGATCAGAAAAAACTTGTAAAAGATATTTTAAAACAGCTTAATTATGACGAAAAAATGTTGCCGGTAAAAAGAGTACTCATCGAAATTTCAAAAGCCAAGGACGAAATGCTTACTCCGCAGGAAATGCTCAAAAGAGCAGGTTACGATAACCTCAAGCAGTCCGTGGCAAAAGTATATGAAATTTACCAGTCAAGACTAAAAACCGCAGATGCAATGGACTTTGACGATATGCTCTGCAAGACTGTTGAGCTTTTTCAAAATTGTCCCGATATACTCGAATTTTATCAAAATCAGTTTAAATACATAATGGTTGATGAGTATCAGGATACAAACAAGGTGCAGTATAAATTTGTAAGTATGCTCGCCGCAAAATACGGCAACATCTGCGTTGTAGGTGATGACGACCAGAGTATTTACAAATTCAGAGGTGCTACAATTGAAAATATCCTTTCTTTTGAAAACACCTTTAAAGGCGCTAAGATAATAAGACTTGAGCAGAATTACCGCAGTACACAGAATATTCTTAATGCGGCAAACGGTGTTATTTCTAACAACACAATGCGTAAGGGCAAAACGTTGTGGACTGAAAATGCCGTTGGCGATAAAATTGAGGTGCATACTTCCGATTCCGAGCGTGACGAGGCTCAATTTATTGCAAAAACTATACTTGACGGTGTTGCCGATGGCAGAAAATTCTCTGATTTTGCAATTCTTTACAGAATGAATGCACAGTCAAACTCAATTGAGCAGGCTTTGTCAAGAAGCGGTATTCCGCACCGTGTAATCGGCGGCAGACGATTCTATGACAGAGAAGAAATCAGAGATATGGTTGCATATCTTCAGGTTATTAATAATCCGCACGACGATGTCAGACTGGGCAGAATTATTAATGTGCCAAAGCGTGGTATTGGCGCAACTACACTTGAAAAAGCCTCTGAAATTGCCGCAGGACTCGGCGAAAGCATATATTCCGTAATTAAAGATGCAGATGTATATCCACAGCTTTCAAGAGCCGCAACAAAGTTAAAGAGTTTTGTTGCGCTTATTGACGGTCTTATGGAGGCTGAACAAAGCGGAGATTATTCTCTTGCGGAATTATACAATCTCATTCTCGAACATACAGATTACGAAAAATATTTAAAAACAGAGAAAGACAACCCCGATGTAAGAATTGAGAACATCGAAGAGCTTTCTTCAAATATTATCAAATTTGAAGAGGATTACGCAGAAGAAGCGTTACTTTCAAACTTCCTTGAGGAAATTTCATTGCAGACAGATATTGATAACTATGATGCAGAAGCGGATTCATCGGTAATGATGACATTGCACAGCGCAAAAGGACTTGAATTTCCCGTAGTTTTCATTGCAGGTCTTGAAGAAGGTGTGTTCCCGTCAATTGCCACAATGATGAATCCCGATGAACTTAACGAGGAACGCAGACTTGCTTATGTAGGTATTACAAGAGCAAAAGAAAAGCTCTACATTACCAAGGCAAAGTCAAGAATGTTGATGGGTCATACAAGCTATAACAAAGTATCACGCTTTGTAAATGAAATCCCGCCCGAATTACTTAATTATACAGGCGAGAAAAAGACTTTTGCGTCAACAAACGGTTTTTCCGCATCCTCAAGTCATATCAGTATCGGTGCCGGTTCAAAATTCACACCTAACAAAAGTTTTAATACATTTACTAAACCTGCCATTAAATCGGGTACTGTTTACAAAAAAGGAGATTGCGTATTCCATAAGGTATTTGGCAAAGGTATGATTATGAAAACCGAAAAAATGGGCAACGACACAATGCTTGAAGTTGCTTTTGATAAGGCAGGCACAAAAACTCTTATGGCTAATTTCAGTAAAATGGAAAAAATCTGATGAGGTGATTTTTTGAAGGCTTTAGCAAAATCATTAATGTGCGTAGCTATGGCGGCGTGTTCCGCAGTTGCATTTACAGGCTGTGACAATGATTCGGAATCTTCGGCTACAACAGCACCGCAGACTACAAATTCTACAGGTGCATCTACGCAGGGACTTACCGTTGCGCCTGCAACTGCTGATGAAGTACCTACTAATCCTGCATATAATTTTACAAAATTAAAACAGGATACCGACAGCATAACAGCTAATTTCGATAATACACTTGTTGCAAGTAAATTCAGAGGAACTGTATATTATAAACTCGGAAATGATTTTGAATATATAGGCAATAACGGCTATGCCGACAAGGGTTCGCATACATATAATTCACTCAATACAAATTACTACATAGGTTCGCTTACAAAGCAGTTTACCGCTGCGGCTGTTATGATTTTACAGGAGCAGGATAAGCTGAGCACAGATGATACGCTTGACAAGTATTATCCAGATTATAAGTACGGTTCGGATATAACTATCCGTAATTTGCTTACAATGACAACAGGCTTGCCGGATTATCTCGGCAAATCTGACGAAAGCGTGCGTGCAAATGCTCCGCAGTACGATATTTCAGAGAAAAATTCCGCTAAAGATAATCATTCTGTTATTTTAAAATGGATATTGTCACAAGAAATTGATAATGATGAAGAAAATTACAGCTATTCAAATTCCGATTATTTTATTCTCGGTGACATAATCGAAAAGGTAAGCGGAAAAAGCTATGAGGAATTTTTGAAAGAAAATATTTTTGAGCCGCTCGAAATGACTTCGACAACCTTTGAGAGCACAGACCAACTTGCTACAGGTTATCAGGATATTTTTGACGATGAGTGGAATATTTATCCGGGTGTTGCGTATTCTTCTACGGGCCTTATTTCCAATTTGAGTGATTTGCTTAAATGGACAGACGCTATTACGGGAAGTGAATTGTTGTCTGCAAAATCCAAAGAAGAAATGTTCACTCCTTATAAATCAAGTTTTGCGTACGGTTTGTATGTTGACGATTGCGGTAATTATTATTGTGACGCAGCATTCTACAGATTTAATGCAAGAATTGTATTTGCGCAGGACCAGAGCAAAGTATTCATCGCTTTTTCAAATTATACGCAGTCAAATCCGAAAGCTGTAAACAAAAACCTTGATGAAATTTTAAAGCCTTATTTAAAATAAATCAACTCAATATTCACAATTAAGTATAACCTTCATAAAATGTATTGTTACAGAGCGTAAGCCTGTTAATACATTTTATGGGGGTTAATTTTTATGCCAGATGTATCATACGGCACAGTACCACGGCAGTCGGGCAACGAACCGCTTACCGAAAACAAATGCACAGACGCTGTCTGCATAAACGCAAGCCGTATTTATGACAGCTGCGGCTCAAAGGATTGCCTTAGCAATCTTGCGGTTTATTTTACACCTTGCAGTCAATCTGTTATCAATAACGCATCATCTGTAAAAATCTGCAAGGCAAGCGTTATAACCGCCGATGTAAGCGTTGAATCAATCGCTTTTCATCGTGGCTGTTATGCGGTTGATGTTACATTCTATTTTGATATTTCTCTTGAGGCATATACCTGCGGTTCAACAATTCCGTCACGGGTAAACGGACTTGCAATTTACGGTAAAAGGTCGGTTCTTTACGGCAGTGAATCAAATTCAAAGAGTTTTTCGAGCGACAGTTGTATAGTTTGCTCTCAACCTGTTACATCATGCGGTTGCACGGAGTTTTTACCAAATGCAACAGTACAAATTTCCGAACCTATGGCTCTTTCGGCACGACTTATAAAAGGCTGTGTTCCGCAGCTTCCTTGTGCTCCTATACCTGAATGTGTAATAACATACTTTGGTGACGATTTTGCTGTGACCGGAGATGCAAGCGTAAGTGCCACTATCGGTATTTTTACAATTACACAGCTTGAGAGAAATGTACAGATTATGATTCCGTCATATGATTTTTGTATTCCTCGCAAGGAATGTAAGCCTGAAAGCGACGACCCGTGCGAAGTATTCAGCAGGGTAGATTTCCCTAACGAATCATTCTTCCCGCCGAATGCAAGACCTGAAGAAAGAGAAAAATGTAATTTTGAGTGTGGCTGTAACGGCTGACAAAGAAAAAGGCAGGCAGTTTTTACTGTCTGTCTTTTAGCTTGTTTCATTAAAGTTAAGGTGAATTATGTTTTGATTTGAAGTTTGTATTAATAATTTTCTAATCTGAAAATCGCCCTAAAGAATCATAACGAAAATTTTTGTTTGAAAAGTATTTCGATTAAATCCGCTGTTTTTTCATAACCGAAGTCATTTGATTTTATAGTCAGATTGTAATTTTTTGCACAAATTATGTCATATCTATCTACAATACAGAAAAATAGTGTTAAAATTTATTCATTTTATTGACAAAGCATTTTTGCAGTGATAACATAGAAATATAACTATATTAGTTAGGGGTTATAAAATGAAAAAATTTAAAAAAGCTATTACAGCTATAATTGTTACCGCAATGCTTGCTTCCGCATTTTCTGCAATACCTTTCACTGCAAACGCAGTCGAAGTAAATGTACCAAAGGTTTCGCAGAGCAGAGATGCTGTGCATTCTGTTGTAACAAGCGGCGACTACCGTTATGAGAACATTGATGGCAAGTCAATTATTTTTTGGGAATACCTTGGCAGTGATACCGATGTAGTTATTCCGGAACAGATTGACGGCAAAACCGTAACTATGCTTGTGACCCGACCCCCAAAAGTTAGACCTAAAAAATCTAACTTTGGAGGTCGGTATTT
>ERZ825137.461-NODE-461-length-57037-cov-4.254045_pt1 | contig 57037 bp, 53 predicted proteins | sample MGYA00519873_ERZ825137 | MGnify/ENA primary metagenome ERZ825137 (study PRJEB31778, sample SAMEA3449190) | human gut metagenome | biome: human gut; feature: human-associated habitat; material: faeces | place: United Kingdom | collected 2010/2012 ...
AAGTTCGAGAGTCACCTTTAGCGAATAAGAGATAGAAAGACCCACACTTATTTTTATTCTTTGTCCATTGTTTCCCTTAGAGTTTCGTTATGGACTATTAAATAATATTCAAAGCATGAAAAAGATTCTTTATTCCTCTATTATTAAGCTTGTTTAGGATAAGTTGCCACTAAAGTTTTCCAAATCATAGAAGGATGTCTTTATTTCATCTATTAGAAATACAGAATATTGGGGAGAGAAAATACATCTTTTAGAACCTATTCCAATTGAATAATCATTGGGATAGAAAACATGTGAATTTCTAGTTTACCAGATGTGAATACATCTAAATATATGAAATACTTATTTACAGATTATAAAAATAGCAGAAGATAATCCCTACTATTTTGAAAATTTGCAGTTACTTCATTACCATAGTATTCCAGTTATAGAAGGAAGTGTACCAATCAACAATCGTATAGCTATTCGATCCTATTTTTTTTGAATCTATTACTTCAATTTTGCGAAAGAGTAGTTTCATATAAGAAATACCATATACTATCGCTACAATAACTCCTAAAATTAGTTTTTTCATATTTTCTGTTTTACAAAGTTTGTCGCTGCAAAAGTATGTGATAAAAATGCATAGTGCAAGACTAAAAATTGTTGCTTTTTGTTGGAGGATACATTCACTTTGTTGTAAAATGTTGCTTTCTTAATATTCAACGAGTTAAACATTATAAAGAGGGTAAAATTAACTTCATTAAAAAAACTTAATAATAATTGTCTTTCTGTGTATCTTTCCTTATATAGGTTGAACAGGAAAAATAATCAGACGATATATTTCTTTTTGGCTTTCTCTATTGAATATTCGTATATGAAATATCCTATACTTATAGATAAAAGTATGACATACGCTATTATGTAGTATTTGTAATGTAAAAGAGATTGGAAGCAATCTCTAAATTTAATAGTTTTCATCATTGAATTTTGTATTTGTATGATACGTTATGATACAAATGTGCGCATACATTCCAAGGTATGTGCTGATTAAAATAGAGAAACATTAATCTTTTTAGAAAGAGAACATAATTCCTATCGAATGCCAAACTAAAAGTTTTAAAGAGAAATAGGCAACTAAAAATTATAAAATACGGGGACCTTTGGCAAGAATACCTTATAGAAAACTTTTATACATGCAAATTTATTCTTTAAAGTTAGGTACTATTCCCTTTTTGTAATTATCTTTGCAGCTGTAACGTAAGGATATTGCGTCACAACATTTATCGAAAAAGCATTAGCTTTTTATTCTTGTTAAAGGGAACCTCGAACACTCACTTTTGCAGTACAAGAAGAAAAAAGAGAATGCCCATAGCTTTGATATATAGTAAAATTATATATCCGAAAAAGTGTGGGTTGTTTCTTTTTATTCGTACTGTAAGACTAAGTTCGAGAGTCACCTTTAGCGAATAAGAGATAGAAAGACCCACACTTATTTTTTATCCCTTGTTCTTTGTTGAGATTCTAATATGGATCACTATAGAACAGTAAAAGGAGGAAAAGGTTCTTTGCTTCTTTATTTATATGTGATTTGCTTAGAATATAAGTAGTTATTTAAATATAGGTAGTGTATATGGGGCATTATCCTTAGCATTTATAATTCCAGCTCAAGTTAGGTTTCGTGATATCATTGGAAGCAAAATGTTAAATAAAAGTGAGTACCGCATACGAAACTTAAATTCAGCTTCTGTTCTTTTTATATAGAGTTTTTGTTTTCTACTATCACCGTTTTTCTGAAATGTTGACTGACTACGGCTTTAGCTACTAGCACCACTTTTACCTGTTCTTACCAAAAAACAAGCGTTAAGTTACGCTTTTCCGAGAATTTAGTATATCTTACTACGTATACTCTGTGGGAATGTTTCAGTAGTTCCGAGTGTTTGAAACAAAAGTTTCATACGCTTGGGACCACAGTTTCCACAGGTTGAAACTATAGTTCCGATATACATGAAAACTATCGTTTCATTAATCTTTAGCTCTTGTTTCAATCAAGTTAAGCTAAGTACCAGTATGATTTGACATTTAGAGAGAACTCCATTCGCTAAAATCCAAATATCCGAATTGCATTTCATTATCGAAGGCAAAAAGGATTCGGTCTTTCGCTTCCTCATAGCAGAATGATATGACAGGATATTCTACCATTAAGGTAGCTATATAATCTCTTTTTTACAAGAAATAAGAAGACATAAAGATAACAGAGCTAAGTATAAATACTTCTTTTTCATATTTGATTAAATTTTGGGTTATAAAAAGAACGTTTTTTCGATTGAATGTCCAAACATCTTCCTGCATAGAATTTTTAGCTTACATGAAGTTATTCAAGTTCTACATCTAGCAAAACAGGATTCTGTTCGGGATCTGTTATTTGTAATGTTCGTAGTATATTTTTGTTATTCTTGTTTTTCGCGTACTCGTCAATTTGCATGGGATTTAATATAAAAATCAAGCTTCCGTCATTTTGTAAGAATGTTTGTGTATCAGAGAATTCCATTTTGAAATCGTTCGGAAGAATATCATCCCCAACCCTACAATGGGAGGAAACGAAAGATTCTTCGTTTTCGGATTTGGGAAGGATTGCCATATATTGCTGACGATTGTAATAGAAAGAGAGCAGATAATGCGATGGATATTCATAGAAATAAGGAATACCATACGCATAAGATTCATTCATTAAAGAATTAAAGAATTCTACTATATTTTCATATTTCTGCTTGTAGAAAGAGGCAGGTATATTTTTGTCATCCAAATTAATATATGCATAAGGTTGTATTGCTTCGGGTGATAATTTATAGATTGTATCATTGAATGCTTGAAAAAAATATATATCTCTTTCCCGTGGGATAAAACAGAGTTGAGACAGAATGTGTAAATAGTTGGATTGATTCTTGTCTATTCGTAAGAACTTGGCTACATATTCCTCCGTATCTATATTCCATACATGAATTTTTGAATCATTACCTTCCTCCACTTCATTACCGCAATACATATAAATAAAACGATCGTTGAAAATAAAATTCTGAATCCAATACTTTAAATGTATTTGTTTCAACAATTCGCCAGCCCAGGAATAGTTATTAAGTATCTTCTTATTCCGGCCAAGAATCCATACCCCTCCTTCTTTATCTATCTGAAAATCTGAAATTCCAATGTATTCGTCAGGTCCGTTTCCTTTTTTATTTATATATCCTGCCAGCTTGCCGTTTTGGTCAAATTTATACAATGCTGTTGCATCTGAAATAAAATAATAATTGTCTTTTTTAATTACCTTTACTATCTCCCCAATAATCAAACTGTCATTAGTTTCTAACGGTATATACCTTATTTTGGACGCTATATCGTTTAGGATAATATTCCTGCGACTTCCCGATATAGATACTTCTAGTGTAGAGAATCCATTCTTCTTTTTATCCGTACCACAACCCAATAGTAGGATACTCAGCATTAAAACGGATAAGAGATTGATATTTTTCATAATCCTAATATTAAAATAACAGTATACTATTCAGTAAAATAAAAAAAGCATCTCCACCACATAGTTGACCTTGACAGGGAAAACTCTACGAATCAGTGATGAAGATGCCATAAATAATTATTTTTCAAAATGAAGGAAGTTGATAGGTAATAATAGGTTGATCGTTATTGATGTCTGTTGCAAAAATAACATTACGTGATTCGTCAACATGCATACAAGTGATATACCTATCTAAAATGTATTTACTTACGTATCGCTTTCCCTTGCAAGTCGAATACGTAAATGTAAAATCTATACTTTCGGGAAAGTCTGTATAAACTTCCTTGTTTGATTTCTTCGATTCACAAGCGTACAATAAAGGGAGAAACAACAATGTTACTTTTAAATAACCTCTCATGATAGTTTTAATACAATTAATTAAATATATACAAAAGTAATAGAAAATGATGAGAAAAGCAACATTCAAAAGCTGATATTTTCTGACATTTTTTGTTTTTATTTTTTTCTTCCAATGAAATGGGCAATTTAGACGTTCATATTTAGAATGTATTGGTAGGGACTATCTGGTAATTTACAGATCTTTCTTCTATAAAACATCGTTTTTATATCTTACCGATATAAAATCTCGTGGATTTTATCTACATTTGCTACGATATTATGAAAAATAACATGTACAAACTTAGTCTTATGAAACTTAATTATTGGTTTATTACTTTGCTTTTTTTAGGAACATGGAGTGTTTCCGCACAGGAAAAAGTGGAGTGTTGGGGACGTTACGAAGTATCCTTGCAAACTAAAGTGAAAGGGAATCCTTTTGAAACTGAATTAACCGCTCTTTTTGAAGGGCCGGACACTACTATTACAGTCCGGGGATTTTATGATGGAAATAATACTTTTAAAATCCGTTTTATGCCTGTGAAAACAGGAAAATGGTCGTATAAAACTCAAAGTAAAGTAGAAGCTTTGAATGCTAAAAGCGGGAGTATAGTATGTGTACCTTCTACTGGAGAGAACCATGGACCAGTAGTGATAGACGGGATGTATCATTTCAAATATGCTGATGGGAAGCGCTATTATCCCATAGGTACTACATCTTATGACTGGATGCATGTTGCTGGAGATATGCCGGATAAAACGGTGGAATCACTAGCTTTATCAAAATTCAATAAAATAAGGATGTTACTCTTTGTACAGAATTTCGATCCGGATTATCCGGAACCGGAACGCTTTCCATTTGAAATAAAAAGTATAAAGAAAGACGAAAAGGGAAAACCTGTCTACGAATGGGATTATACCCGTTTCAATCCCGCTTATTTCGCCCATGTAGAAAAATGTGTGCAGCAACTGTCGGATATTGGAGTGGAAGCGGATATGATTTTGTTTCATCCTTACGATGAAGGTCGTTGGGGATTTGACCGTATGCCTATGGAAGCAAATGTCCGTTATTTAAAATATGTAGTGGCACGATTGAGTTCTTTTCGTAATATTTGGTGGTCATTGGCTAATGAATATGACTTTTTGAGGGAGCGTCAACCGGAAGATTGGGACGTATTTACCCGTACAGTGGTAGAGAATGATCCGTATTCTCATCTATGTTCTATCCATAGCAATACGGCCAAGTATTATAAGTATTGGATGCCAGAATACACTCACGCCAGTATTCAGGATCAGGCTCCGGTCGAGATTCACGGAGGTGCGGCTATTGTGAAGAATATTTATAAGAAACCGATTATATTCGATGAGGTTTGTTACGAAGGGAATATGGATAACCGGTGGGGAAGTTTGAGCGGGGAAGAAATGTTGTATCGCATGTGGCAGGGCGTCATGAGCGGTGCGTATGTAACTCATGCGGAATGTTATATGAACAGCGCGAATGATTATTCACGAAATTTTCTGGCTGTAGGAGGAACTTTTCAGGGAGAAGCTTGGAAGCGGATTGCTTTCATGCGTAAAGTATTGGACGCCCTACCAAATCCTGTTCAGCTATGTGATAGCAGTTGGGACCCTTTTACATCTACTGCGGGAGAGAATTATTTGCTTGTATATCTTGGAAAGGATGTAAAACCTGAATGGGAATTTAATTTGCCCTTGAAAAATGCAGTTTATCCTCGTCTGAAAGAGGGCACACGCTTTAAAGTGGAGATTCTTGATACATGGAATATGACTGTTACAGAATGTCCGACCGTCTTTGAAACCGGAACCCCAACCCATTATCGCATTTTCGACAAGAATTTCGGACGGGTGAAACTCCCTGACAGACCGTATTTACTATTACGGATTACGGAAATTCTTTGATGGGGAATCGATTAAAAATAAAAGAGAGCTCAAAAGAGAATTCAAGAATTTAAAATCTCATAGATTAAAACCACTTTCAGAGAAATCCCCTTGCTTGATCCTCATTATAATAATATTGGAAAAGCAAGGGGATTTTATGATTTTCTATTTACCGTTTATTTCGTCCCTCACTACAGCCATCATTCCTTCTACTTGAGCCAAGGCCAACATCCGACCATGAAACGAATATCCGGCATTATATCCTTTTTCTTCATCTCCCAGCATCATTCTACCGTGATCGACACGCATAGGTAGTCCGGGATTTTCTTTTTCAAAGATACGGATAAGGTCGATAATGTGTCCTCGCCCCTCCAAACGAGATGATTCGATAAAGTTTCCGCCCGGAATGGCTTTTGTACTACGCAAGTGCACGAAATGGGTACGTTTGGCAAATTTCTTTGCAAGTTCCCGCGTATCGTTATGTTCCCCTGCACTCAATGAACCTGCGCAGAATGTCAGCCCATTGTGGGGATTGTCTACCGCATTAAGGAACCAGGCGATATCTTCTTCATTCGTAACGATTCTCGGCAATCCCAATATTTGGAAAGGAGGATCATCGGGATGTACGCACATATTTACTCCGTATTCTTCACAAACCGGCATAATAGCAGATAGGAAATAACGCATGTTTTCACGCAGTGAATCACGGTCAATACCGTCGTACAAAGCCAATAGTTTTTTAAAGATAGCTACCGGATTTTTGTCTCCTTCCTTTATATTGCCGTTCACAAAACCTTGTGTTTTGACAATAATAGAATCTATTAACTCATCTTTTTCGGCTTGGGTAATCACTTTATCCAATGCACAGACTTTAGCCATTTCTGTATCGGTATAGTCTTTATCCCCATTTTTCCGTTGTAGAATCATGGTATCGAAATAAGCAAAACGTATCCGATCGAAGTATAGAGAGGAACTTCCGTCCGCCCACGGATGTTGTAAATCTGTACGTACCCAGTCAATAACCGGCATAAAATTATAGCATACGGTCCGAATGCCTGCTTTACCTAAATTCGCCAGACTTATTTTATAATTTTCTATCAGTTTCTCCCGTTCTGGACCGCCATATTTGATGGCTTCACATACCGGAAGGCTTTCGACTACCGACCAGTGAAGTCCATATGATTCTATATAATTCTTTAAATCTTTGATAGCTTCTAACGCCCATATTTCTCCGTTAGGAACTTCATGTAAAGCCGTTACAATACCCTCCACCCCTATTTGGCGTAACATCGGCAACGTTATCTTATCTTTCTTACCGAACCATCTCCACGTCTTTTCCATCGCATTTACTTATTTTATGATTCATGTTTATTTTATCTTTTCCGGATTTCTGGCAATAAAGTCTTTCCATCCGTGATATGGTCTATCTGTCGATATTCTCCCCGCCTGCAAATAATGGCAATAGGCGGCTGCCAACCCGTCGGTGGCATCCATATAAGGTAACATGGATTCCTCCGGTATTTTTAATATCCTTTTCAGCATATCCGCTACCTGTTCTTTGCTTGCCTGACCGTTTCCCGTTAAAGCCATTTTTATTTTCAACGGTGCATATTCAGTTATAGGTATGTCACGGCTCAGTGCTGCGGCCATAGCCACTCCTTGTGCTCTACCCAATTTTAACATAGATTGCACGTTTTTACCGAAAAATGGAGCTTCAATAGCTAATTCATCAGGAAGATAAGCTTCGATAATGCCGATGACGCGTTCGTAAATACGCCCTAACTTCAAATAGTGATTAGCATATTTGCGCAAATCAATAACTCCCATAGTAATGAGTTCCACATGTGTACCTGTGATTTTCAGTACTCCATATCCCATTATTGTAGTTCCGGGGTCGATTCCTAAAATTATTTTTTCTTTAACAGGTTGTATCACTTAATGACCTCCATCAAGGTAGGAAATCCTACTACTTTATTTTTAAATACTTCATTTAATTCTTCATTTAAATGTATGCCTTGTTCCGTATGCCACTTATGAAGCAAAGCTGAATCTTCAACTTCCCACTGTAAGGAAAAACATTCAGTTTCCTGATCCTTATGGCTGAGAATGCGCAACAAACGAGGATTCTGCAGGCGTCCATCCGTTTCAACTAAAGGAATATAGCATTCGTTTATCCAAATAACGAAGTTTCGGGCATCTTCGATAGCCATCTGATAAGTGGTATTGTAAACTAACATAGCTTTTTGTTTTTGATATAGGTATCGTGGCAAAGTTAATCATTATTTTATTTGAACAAACCACTATAAAGGTTGTTTCTTATGTATAGATGTGAAAAAAAGATGAATCTAATTTTTTAGAATTATGGCAAAAGAAAGTGTAAACATCCTGAAAGGGAAAATAGATGTAACCGAAGTGGTTGCACAGTTGAATGCAGCTCTCTCGGAAGAGTGGCTCGCTTATTATCAGTATTGGATTGGCGCATTGGTAGTTGAAGGCGCTATGCGTTTTAATGTTCAAAGTGAATTTGAAGAACATGCCGCCGAAGAGCATGAACATGCACAAATGCTTGCTAAACGTATTATCGAATTGGAAGGAGTTCCTGTACTGGATCCGAAACAATGGTTTGAACTGGCCCGCTGTAAATATGATGTCCCAATGAATTTTGATGTAGTGAATCTGTTGAAACAGAATGTCTCGTCAGAGCGCTGTGCCATTATGCGTTACCAACAATTAGCGCAGTTTACTGACGGAATTGATTTCACTACCTGTGATATTGCCAAAAGAATTATGGCGGAAGAAGAGGAACATGAACAGGATTTGACAGATTATCTGCGTGACATCCAGTGGATGAAAGAAGCCTTAGTTTAATTGACTATAAAGAAACCTATTATTTGATTGAGTATTAAAAGTGGAAAGTTTATTATCAATACTATCTTAACAAAAAAGGGAGCTTTCCATAAAATCAGAATTAAATTACCTAAAGTTACAGATTGTAACTGAATAAATAAAAAGTACCACTTTAACCTTTGAATATCAGGTGTAAAGTGGCACTTTTTTTATATTTCAGAACTTCACAAGTATACGAAATACTTTTCCCGGAGCAGCAGCCCATTCCTGCATAGCATCCAAAGCCCCTTCCGGCTCTACTATTTTACTAATTAGTTCATCTACCGGGCAATTTCCTTTATTTATATAACGGATTACCGCTCTGAAATCAGCTGGCAAAGCGTTACGCGATCCCCTGATATCCATTTCTTTTTGTACAAACAATTTTGTCTGGAAAGAAATATCAGTCTTAGCGTATCCGATACATACTACTCTTCCTGTGAATGCAACCTCGTTCACTGCAGTGACATACGTAACTGGACTGCCCACGGCTTCGATTACTACGTCCGGGCCTAATCCTTCTGTAAATTCAAGCAAACGTGCATGTACATCTTCTGTTTTGGAATTGATGGTATAGGCAGCTCCTACTCTTTTTGCCAATGCTAACTTTTCATCATCTAAATCCATAGCGATAACGGTTGCTCCACGTAAAGCAGCTCTTACGATAGCACCCATTCCAATCATTCCACATCCGATAACTAGTACAGTATCGATATCTGTGACTTCAGCTCGCGATACTGCATGAAATCCAACACTCATCGGCTCAATTAACGCACAGTCTCTTGGGGAAATATTTGCAGCCGGAATCACTTTTTGCCATGGTAATGCCAGATATTCGCACATGGAACCGTTACGTTGCACACCGAATGTTTCGTTATGTTCACATGCGTTTACACGGCCGTTACGACAAGATGCACACTTTCCACAATTAGTGTATGGATTTAGGGTAACACTCATACCTTTAGTGAAACCGGCAGGAACTCCTTCTCCTATTTCTTCAATAACGGCTCCTACTTCGTGTCCGGGAATAATAGGCAATTTAACCATTGGGTTTCTACCTAGAAAGGTATTAAGATCGGAACCGCAGAAGCCTACATATTTAATCCTTAACAAGACTTCTCCGTTTTTTAATACAGGTTTCTCTACCTCTACCACTCTCATTTCCGAGGGAGCTGTAATTTGAATTGCTTTCATGATTTTCTAAATATATTTAATTAATATTCTTCACTATTTTACTATAGGTCTACTAGAATTGAATGCAAAATAAATTTTCTTACTTTCTTTATTTCCTTAAATTCATTCGGACATATTTTTTATATATGGCAAATCAATTAAGTGTGTGAATCCATAGAATCTTTCTGCATTTTTGCCTAAAAAGAGAATCTTCTCTTCATCAGTCAGTTCGATTGATTTACAAACAAAATCATATGACATTTTATAGGTAATAGCAGTAATGGTACGAGGATAGTCTGAACCCCACATTAATTTCTCCATGCCTACCATATCGGCTGCTTTTTTTATCGCTTTAATGGCTCCTTTAAATGGATAGAACTCATTATTAAACAACCATGTGATACCGCCCGATTCAATCATTACATGAGTATTGCGCGCCAACTTTATCTGTTCTTCCCAGCCGGGAGTTGTCACCATGCCAAAGTGACCGATAGCTATGCGTAAATCGGGATATTCGGAAATGACCTCTTTCATTTCACTCACTTGCAAATCTCCATCTGCTAAATCTATAGAAAGCATTATATTATTTTCCTCCATAAATTTAAACATCTCCATCATTTCGGGTGATGTTAGATATACCCGACCCTCAGAGAGCAACAAGCGTTGAGCTGGAATCTTAATAGCCTTGAATCCTTTTTTAATTAACTGCTTGGCTTGGATAAAATAACCCGGTTGACGAAATTCGCACATACCACATACAAAAAAGCGATCGGGATATGTATGTTCTACTTCCCATAAATAATCGTTTTGTATTCCATCGATGAATTCTTGAGTAATAACAGCTGCCGAAACTTGTGCATAATCCATATTAGAAAGAAATATTTCTGCACTGTTTCGTCCGTCAATCATAAACGGAGGAACCATTTGGCGGATTTCTCCCATAAATTCAGACCTACCGTTTTTCAACGTTCGAATAGGAAGCCCGTTTACAACCGTATCTTGTTTAAGCCAAAGATGTGAGTGAGCATCTATTATATGAAAATCCATAATTATTTCTTATTTTTAAGAATTAGCCCAACTAACCCGTTTCTGATCACCAATAATTTCTTGTACTTCCTTTACCAAATTCCAATCGATTGGAGCCTCTGCATATTCAATATTCTTTATAACATTGTCCGGATTGGCTGAGCTGAACAAAGTAGTAGCAATGCGTGGATTGCTTACCGAAAATTGGATAGCCAGTTTTTCAATGGGATATCCTTTAGACTCGCAATGGGCAACTGCTTTGTGACAAGCTTCTACTAACGGTTTGGGGGCAGGATGCCAATCGGGGACACCACGCTTTGAAAGAAGCCCCATTGATAGAGGTGATGCATTAACAACACCTATTCCTTTTGATTCCAAGAGATCTAAATAATCCGCTAATTTATCGTCATTCAAGCAGTAATGGCAGAAGTTCAAGACGCTTTCAACAGTTCCTTCGGGAACTCGTTTTACTACCCATTCAATATTTTCTAGTTGAAGATCAGTAATACCTACGTGTTTCACCACCCCTTCATCACGAAGTTCGCAAAGGGCAGGCAATGTTTCATTCACTATCATATCAAGGCTGAAAAATCTGTCGGCAAATTCAATGTCGTGTACGTTAATCAAGTCAATATAATCAATATGCAGACGTTCCATACTTTCGTAAACACTTTCTTTTACCCGTTTGGCGGAATAATCCCACGTATTAACACCGTCTTTACCGTATCTTCCCACTTTAGTGGAAAGGTAATATTTGTTGCGGGGAATATTAAGCAAAGCTTTCCCCAATACTGTTTCAGCTTTATAATGGCCATAATATGGCGACACATCTATAAAATTCATTCCATGATCTATTGCTGCATATACGGCTTGCAATGCTTGTTCTTCATTAATATTACGAAACACTCCTCCTAACGAAGAAGCTCCGAAACTAAGATTAGATACTTTCATTCCGGTTTTACCGATTTCATTGTACTGCATAAGAATTCTTTGTTGGTTTTAAGGTATAATTAATTTCTTTGCTACAAAAATAGTGAAATATTTAATCCATTAGCTAATATTGCGCATAAAATATAAAAACGATAAAATCGAAATACAAATTAAACCTTCCTGAGTATAGTGATATTTTTATTCATATATAAAAAGAAAAAAGGTATTAAAAGGGAAAAATATGAAGAAACTTAAACAAGAGGGGCTTTCATCGTGTTATACAAAAAGTAAACATTATTATAAAAATAGAAACGTATGAAAAAGACAATGTCTATATTAATTCCGATAGTGATATGTTTTCTTGTCGGATTTGCTGCAAATTATTTTCAAAGGGATGCGATTGAAACATGGTATCCTTTTTTAAACAAACCATCTCTAACTCCTCCTAACTTTGTATTCCCTATTGCGTGGAGTATTATTTACTTATGTATGGGAATATCAATTGGACTTATTTATCTTTCGGACTCTAAAAAGAAACTTGGATTGATAGAACTTTTCTGCATTCAATTAGCACTTAATTTTGCATGGAGCATTTTCTTTTTCTATTTGCAAAACCCCTTATTAGGACTTATTGATATTATTTTACTAGACATTTGTGTTACGGTATATGCTATTAAAAGTTATCCTGAAAGAAAAGTCAGCTCTATTCTTTTTTGGCCTTACCTTATATGGATTTATTTTGCAACCTATCTAAACGGTTACATTTTATTATATAACTAAATGAAGTTATTCTATTCTAGAAAAATAAGAAATTAGGATACTTTTACATATATGCAGTGCTATGTTTCAGTAAAGTGAAAGATTTTTCTGAAATATTTTGGTCGCTGCGATAGAATAAATTACTTTTGGCATAGATATTTAAAAAATTATAATTATGAAAAAATGGATTTTAATACTGATGATTTTTTCATCGGTTTCATATTTGAAAGCTCAGGAAGTTTTCAATACAATGTTGGAAAAAGCAACTTCGGTAGTTAATTCTGAAGATAGGAATGATTATAATACCAAAATTAATTACTTTTATTACACAGAGCTTAATTACATGAAGAATAAATCAAAAGCGTCTAATCAGGCTGGATTTAAAGTATTGGATGAACAAGCTTATGCTATGCAGGAGTTTGTAACAGATTTCTTCAAGCAGATGGCAGCTGCTAATGATAAAAATCGCAAAAACGTCATTAAAATATTTGTAAATGCGACTCTCGAAAATCCGCTCTTTGATGATAAAGATAAAGAAACAACTCTTTCATTTGTTTCCGATCCGGAATATATAACTCCGTTTAGTTTGAATACAGATTGGATTGTTGCTCATAAAGAAGCGAAAAAAGCTCTTAAAAAATTATAGAGCTTCGAATAAAGAAATTCAAACCTTCCTGATTTACGATAAAGACAAGCATTTTAGGTCGCATACGATTAAAATCAGATAAAACAATCAAAATCTCTTTTATACCATCTCTAAAGCCATCGATAAGCCAATGACAGATTACTGTATAAAAGGGATTTTGAATTATATAGTTACATCAGCGATATTAAATTCTCATTTCTCTTCAGTAGAAATTTCTACACAAACTTAGCTAAACGAGAATATAGGTTTAGAGATTCGTCATTCAACATTATTTCTCGAATTGCAATTGAGTTTCGGCTTCTCTTTCACTTTGATCAAATCCTTCCTCAACCTGGTTCTGCATATTGGCAGAAATTTCTCTTTTTGGGGTTAACCCTAATTGCTTCATCTTACCTAAACTGGTGATGATGTTCCCATTCCCCTTAGCTAAGGTACAGAGAGCAGAATCGTATTGTCTATGAGCATCGTTCAAACGATCACCCAACTTTTCGAAGGTATTTACAAATGTGACAAACTTTTCATATAACAAGTTGCCACGTTTGATAATTTCCTCTACATTGCGTGATTGTTTTTCACTTTGCCATAAATTGTAAGCTAGTTGAAGAGCCATCATCAGGTTAGATGGACTAATAACAATAATATGCCGTTTGTATGCATAATTAAGCAGGTCTTTATCTCTTTCGATGGCTGCAATGTAAGAACCTTCGTTTGGAATAAACATAAGCACATAACCTATGGAATCTTTAACTACTTTAGAATAATCTTTCTCGGCCAATTCGTTCACATGGTCGCGTACCGAAGCAAAATGAGAAGACAAAGCAATTTCTTTTTCCGTTTCACTTTCGGCACTGATATAATTTACATAAGCGGTAAGTGAAACTTTGGAATCAATAATAACACAACGTCTTTCAGGAAAGCGTATAATTACATCCGGCCGTACGTTACGGCCCTCTTCCGTCACACAATTTTCTTGAATAAAGTACTCCTCTCCTTTTCTCAATCCGGATTCTTCAAGCATACGTTCTAATATCATTTCTCCCCAATCGCCCTGTATTTTAGGATTAGCCTTTAGTGCTTTGGTTAGATTGACCGCATCATTACCTATCTTCTCCGTTTTCTCCATCAACCCTTTAATAGCTTGTTCGATGGATTCTTTATATTGAGTGCTTGTTAATCGATTATCTATAACCGATTTGCCAAGTTTATCTATATTTTCTTTCAGTGGAGTGAGTACAGCATCCAATTGTTCCTTATTTGTTGATTTAAGGGCGGCAGATTTGTTTTCCAATATTTGGTTGGCTAAATTTTGAAATTCCTTTTTCAGGAGTTCCATCTTTTCCCGCATCTCATCTTCCGAATGTTTATAATGTTCGTTGATCTCTTTTAACGCCTTTCGTTCGGCTTCGAAACCGCTACGTAAAGCATCTATTTGTTTGGATGCTTTTTCTTGCTCAACACTCAGAAGCATTGCATGACTATTCTTCAGCATTTCAACTTCTTTGTTATGCTGAGTTATTTTAGCTTCCGCCAATGTTTGCTGACGGGCTATTTCGAGCCGTGCCTCGGACAAAGCAGTCTGCATCGATTTTTTCGCGTTTTTACTATAGACCAGTCCGATAAGGATGCCTGCCACAAGAGAAAATAGAATAGATAATGTTAAGAGCATGTTTTATTTAGTTTTAATTTTCAAATCGTATAAATCAATGAAGCGATGCAAATTTCATATATTTTTATAAACATGCAACTCGCCTAGTAAATATCCTTAAAATACTTCGATGCAAAAATAGGAAAAATACCGTTTCTATGAATCAATTGAGACCGGGAGTTTTTTCTTTTAATTATGTTTGTTATATTGAATAATAATAATATATTTGCAAAAGAGGTCATCTACAACGAGAATTCACAAAGATAAATATAAAGTTTATGAGTAAAGACCATCTATTTGACCGATTCTCGCAGCAAGCTCTTCAGACCTTGCACCGCTATCGGGCTGTAATGTTTAGCCCTACTATTATCATGTTTTTATAAAAGAGTGTTATTTTCAATATTACATTTCATAAGAAAAACATGATTACATTATGGATAATAAAAAACCATCCATAGCCGAAGTACACGATTGGGTACAAAAGCTATATAACACATGCGAACAAACTATAACAACTGGAGAGCGTCGTGAACAGCATAAATATGCCGTTATGGTTCAACGTCCTACGGACAAGAAATTCCTTGTAAAGATGCTTGATGAGTCTTCTCAAATTCGTGACCGAAAAAAGCTGGCAAAACGCATAAAGAGGCTGATAGATGAATACGGTGTCCCGCAATTTTTGAATAAGAGAGATACTTTCCTATTTAAAATGTACCAGGCTTTCGGGCACCATTTTGATTTCATTGCTATTCCTATTATTAAAAAACGGCTTCGGATGGATACATCTAAGATTATTATAGATGAAGCACGTCCAAAATTAACTAAACATTTGGCTACACGTTTCCAACAAAAGATCGGTCAGAACGTGAATCTGCTTGGAGAGGTAGTTTTAGGAGATAAAGAAGCCGATCATCGTTATTTTCATTATCTTGAAGCCCTAGAATCACCGGATATAAACTATATCTCCGTAAAAATATCAGGAATTTATGCACAAACACATGCATTAAATTATAAGGAGAGCTTCCCTGAATTAGTACGCAGGATGTCTAAACTTTATCAAAAAGCCATTGATTATCCTTATGTGGATGAAGACGGTATGACCCGTCCGAAATTTATTAATTTAGACATGGAAGAATATAAGGACGCTCATTTCACCCTGCGTTTATTTAAAGAAGTATTAAGCAAACCTGAGTTTAAGAATTATTCTGCCGGCATAGTAGTTCAAGCATATTTACCTGATGCTTTGAGCTTCCAGACTGAATTGCTCGAATTTGCTCGTGCCCGTGTAGAGGCAGGCGGAGCCCCCATCAAAATGCGTCTAGTGAAAGGATGCAATCTGGAAATGGAGACGGTTATCTCTTCTTTACGAGGATGGCCGAATCCGGTGCGGGGTACAAAAATAGAAGTAGATGCTAATTATCTGCATTTATTGGAGATTGGTTTGTTGCCTGAAAATGCTAAAGTATTGCATTTAGGAGTAGCTTCACATAACTTATATTCAATAGCTTATGCATATTTATTGGCTCACCGATATGATACTGTCAATTATATGAGTTTTGAAATGCTCGAAGGCATGGCTAATCATCTTTGGCGGGCACAGTCTTTATTGGGTAACCGAGTGATATTGTATACTCCTGTGGTAAAAGATGAACATTTTTTAAATGCCGTATCGTATTTGGTTCGCCGAATGGATGAGAATACGGCTCCGGACAATTTTCTTACTCACTCATTCAATTTGAAACCTGGAACAAAGACATGGGATTTCTTGGCTAAGCAATTTGAAAAAGCATATGCCATGAAGGACTCTCTAAACCATACTCCCTCTCGTACTCAGGATCGTAATAAACCTTATGCTCCATTAGGACCTTCCGATAAAATGACTAATGAACCGGATACTGATTTTGATTTGCCGGCAAATCAACGATGGATAGAAAAGGTCGTAACTAAGTGGAAAAAATCAAAAACAGATGAACCGGAAATTATTCCTTTACAAATTGGCTCAACAACTATAATGTGTGAACAACGACAAAAGTATATGGACCGTTGCCAGGATGAAGAGGTTTGTATATGTGAAATGTCGAAGGCTAATACCGAACAGATTAAGCAAATTATAGATATCGCAGAAAAAGATCCGGCAGGGTGGAAAAATACAACAATTGAAGAACGCCATAGAATAATGTACACAGCTGCAAACAACCTCTCTGAAATGCGTGGGGATTTAATCGGTTGCATGTGTGCTGTTACCGGTAAGACGGTAACAGAAGGGGATGTGGAAGTATCCGAAGGTGTCGATTATGCTCGTTTCTATACTACTACCATGAAGAAGTTCATGGCATTGGAAACAGTAGAGATCACTTCGAAAGGTACTATTCTAGTTATCTCTCCATGGAATTTTCCTTGTGCTATTCCTATCGGTGGTATTGTAGCTGGTTTGGCGGGAGGCAATACGGTGATTTTAAAACCAGCCACTGTTGCCGCTCCGGTTGCTTGGCTGTTTGCTAAAGCATTTTGGAATGCGGGAGTGCCCAAAGAAGCATTGCAAGTAGTTATTACCGATCGGGAGGCTTTAGAGGTACTTACCACTCATCCGGCTATTAAACATATAATCTTAACGGGTGGAACCGATACAGCTCGGGCTATTTTGAAAGTAAATCCTACAACACCCTTATCAGCTGAAACCGGTGGAAAAAATGTTATTATACTAACAGCATCCGGAGACAGAGATCATGCAATAATGAATATTGTGGCTTCCGCTTTCGGCAATGCTGGTCAGAAGTGTTCGGCCTGTTCCTTGTTACTCGTTGAACGTTCGGTATATGAAGATGCTAATTTTAAAGAAAAACTAATCGATGCAGCGACAAGTATGAAAGTGGGAAGCGTATGGGAATTGGGTAACATTGTAGGCCCCATGATTACCAACAAAAACGAAAAGCTGCTAAGAGGACTTACTTTAGAACCAGGAGAGTCTTGGTTAGTTCCTCCCCGATTTATTGATAAAAAACATTATATACTTGCTCCAACTATTAAATGGGATGTCCGGCCGGGAAGTTTCTCTTTTCGTGAAGAGATGTTCGGTCCGTTGCTGAGTGTTTCATGTTTTGAAACATTGGAGGAAGCCATTGCTTTGGTAAATGGGTTGGATTATGGTTTGACATCAGGTATCCAAACATTGGATGAACGAGAACGTCAGATATGGAAAGATTCTATAATAGCTGGTAACTTATATATTAATCGTGGAATTACCGGTGCAATTGTTAATCGTCAACCTTTTGGAGGAATGAAATTGTCTGCATTTGGCGGAGGCATTAAAGCCGGAGGCCCGAATTATTGTACTTGTTTCGTACAGATAAAGGATAAAGAAAATGCTGTATTGGATTATGCAGATAGCTATTCTAATGCATTTGAGGAAGAATTTAGGTTACCTCGTGATGTGAACAACCTATTTGGTGAACAGAACGTATTCCGTTATCTTCCGCTAAAAAATATGGTTCTCCGTTTGTTCCCCAATGATCCTGATGAATATGTAAGCATGATAGCTTTTGCCGCATCCATTTGTAATACACCTTTAACAATAAGCTATGATATTTCCGATCATCGAGATGCTTTGGTTGCTTCTACTGGTTGTGAATCGAAAAAAGAATCTCTCCAGCAGTTCCTCCAAGGAGTAGCAAAATATGAACGGATACGTACTTGCTCACCAAATTTACCATTGGAAATGTATAAGACAATTAATAAATTAGATAAATACATTGCTACTGCTCCACCGGTGAAAGAAGGGCGGGTTGAATTGATACATTATATTAAGGAGCAGAGTATCGCATTTGAGTATCATCGATATGGAAGTATAGCAGAAGTTTCGGAAGAAGAATTAACTTTATAAACTTATTATATTTTAATTAAAAGTTTCGCATAGAAGAGTATGTTTGTAAAAACTTCATTCTATGCGGAATTTTTTTAAGAAACAATTTCTTTATATTTGTTCTATAAGAAGTATGTGTATCTTCGCTAAAAATAAAAACAGAGTTGAGCTATGAGACAATCTCAAGTTATATTAATAACAGGTGCTTCGTCAGGTTTTGGTAAAATCAGTGCGCAAATGCTGGCAGATAAAGGGTATATTGTGTATGGAACAAGTAGAAACACAGAAAGGATAGACAATAAAGTTACAATTTTGCAAATGGACGTTACAGACAAACAATCTGTATTTCGTACAGTAGAGAGAATCATTTGTGAACAAGGAAGAATTGATGTATTAATTAATAATGCTGGAATTGGAATTAGCGGTGCTTTAGAACTTGCGACTTCTGAAGAAATAAGTATACAAATGAACACGAACTTTTTAGGAGTTGTCTATATGTGTCAGGCAGTATTACCTTATATGAGAGAGGCCCGGAACGGAAAGATTATTAATATCAGTTCTATTGGTGGCAGAATGGGAATTCCTTATCAAGGATTTTATTCTGCTTCCAAATTTGCTGTGGAAGGATATTCTGAAGCATTGGCAATGGAAGTATATCCTTTCAATATACATATCTGCCTGATTGAACCGGGAGATTTCAATACAGGATTTACCGCAAACCGGAATATTTCAAAAAAAACATTACTACATCCGGAATATAGCAACGCATTCACCCAAGCAATGAAAATTATAGAACACGAAGAGATTAACGGAAGTTCTCCCCGAAAATTTGCAAAAGTCCTGTGCAAGTTAGTAGATTATAAACATCCCCCGTTTCGCACACAAGTCGGCGCTTGGAAACAAACTATTTTTTTGCGTTGTAAAAAATGGTTACCAGCTAAATTTACACAAACAGTTCTTCGTTTTTACTATAACATAAAAAAAATGGATTAATTCCTTGCCAAATACATATAAAAAGGAACGGATCCATTATTATCTGTTATGACTTACTGATGTTTATCTATGAGAATCATCAATGGAAGGCCTGTCGGATTAGTAATTTTTGATTAAAATACTAATATTAAAAAGTCTGTTTAATGTAGAATATGATTTATCACTAAACATTTATTAATTCCCTCTTCTTTGTGACAAGCAAAAAATAAAGAAGTTCTCATTTAGCTAGAAATATAAAGCATTATTATAAATACGAAGAAAATATTTTAATGCTTATATCCCAGATTTTTATCACTTCTTTAATTCAAAAAATAGAACTTTGAGTTCTTTATATTGTCGATTTATGTAATTTTTTATAAAGTTCTATGCGAACAGCTCTTTCTTCTGGAGTCAAGCTGGCAGGAAGCTCTATGGTGGTGCGTGCACTTATGGCCACTAGCACCACATCTCCGATTTTCTTTTTATGCTCTTTAAGCATATTTTCCGTCGATTGATAATTGATTTCTGGTTTCATATTTTCTTATTTTTAAAGTTAATAATCCATTTTCTATCTATGTAATCCTAAAGAACTTATTTATATTAGTTCAAAAATTACTTTCCCGATTTATTTTCTAAACAGACATTTATTGCATTTAGACCTTTCGGACCACGTTCAAGATCAAAAGTTACAATATCATTTTCTGCAACGCTCGATTTTACATTGTTTATATGAAAAAAATATTTATCTGTACCTAAAAGATTTTTAATAAAACCGTATCCTTTTGAGGTATTATAAAATTCAATTCTTCCTTTCTGCACTGTAGGTATTTCATCACTTTTTTTGGGAGTAGATATGATTATCTCTTCTTGTTTAATTTCTTCTTTCTTTGCGTTGACTTCCGGTGGAGTTGATGTAATTACTCCATTTTCATCAACATATGCAATCATATCATCAAAGTTTTCTTTGCCGGCTAATTTCCGACTTTCTCTTTTCTTTAATTTTTCTGCTCTACGAGCTAATTTTTTCTTTTCGTTTTCACGTTTGTCACTTGTTATGGATTTTGCCATAGAAATTATATTTTTGGTTTATATTATATAGAATTTAAATTTGTATTAAAGAATATTTCTGTCTATTTATTAAATGTGATAGAATACGTTGATATTCCTATATGTTTTTTTTATACCTTTACTGAATAAATAAGATACCTGTTCAGAAGTATAATCCTTGTAAATATTTGAAAAAATATCTATATATGAAGGAAATACCAAATTATATTTAAAACAATTGGGAAATTAAATAAAAACAGAAGATTCAAATCTTTGGTCTTTATTATTTAATATCTTTTTGAATTATTATAATCGTGTCCTCCTCTGGTCAGGTCTTTGGGTGCGTGGACATGTAATATTTACTGATATAAGCTTTTTGTCCTTCTACTTCGTTTGCCATTTCCACAAAACCAAATCCTCCAGATTTGCTAGTTTCTCTATCTAAAATAACTTTAGCAGAAAGATTTCTCCATAATCTGCAAATAAATTGTTTAAATCAGCATCATTTGTGCCGAAACTTAAACTTGAAATGTAAATGTTCATTTAAAATTTTATCAAATAAATACTAATGTTGGAATGAGAATGGATGATTAAAGAAAAGACCCGCTTAACTTTTATGTTATTAAGAAGAACTATACGATAATGATTCGTACCTCAAACTTATTGACAAAGATAAGTATAATATCAATGAACACTTCAAATATATATCAGTTATTTAGATATTAAAAGCATTGATTGTTATATTTTAATACATAGAATATAGTTATAACCTAAATCCTCTACAAATTACCTAAAATTATTATATTTAGGTAAAGTTGAAGGCAAATGTTGAGGTATTTTCTTTTCAAACGAACCTTTTTATTAGAAAAATGCAAGGAATCGTATTTTTTTTCTACTTTTGCATCACTTTATATTATTAATTATAGATAAACTATGGGTACTACAGCGAAATTGTTGCTCCACTGTCCTGATAAACAAGGTATATTGGCCGAAGTGACGAACTTTATTACGATTAACAAAGGCAATATCGTTTATTTGGATCAATATGTGGATAGAGTTGAAAATGTGTTTTTTATGCGTATTGAATGGGAACTTGAAAGCTTTCTTATCCCGAAAGAAAAAATACATGATTATTTTGCTACGCTTTTCGCTCAAAAATACGACATAAGTTTCCGACTTTATTTTTCGGATGTAAAGCCACGTATGGCCATTTTTGTTTCTAAAATGTCCCATTGTCTTTTTGACATGTTAGCTCGTTATACAGCTGGTGAATGGAATGTTGAAATTCCGTTGATTATTAGTAATCATCCCAACTTAAAACCTGTAGCAGAACGATTTGGAATTCCATTTTATGTATTTCCTATCACGAAAGAGAATAAAATGGAGCAGGAACAAAAAGAACTGGAACTTTTGCGGGAAAACAAAATCAATTTCATAGTGTTAGCACGCTATATGCAAGTTGTATCTGAACAAATGATAGAGGAATATCCGAATCGTATTATTAACATACATCACTCTTTCTTACCTGCATTTGTAGGAGCAAAACCTTACCATGCAGCATTTGTACGGGGTGTAAAGATTATTGGAGCAACGAGTCACTATGTTACAACAGAGTTGGATGCGGGGCCTATTATTGAACAAGATGTAGTACGCATTACCCATAAAGACACTCCGGAAGATTTAGTAAACAAAGGGAAAGATTTAGAGAAAATAGTTCTTTCTAGAGCCGTACAAAAACATATTGAAAGAAAGATATTGGCATATCATAATAAAACTGTGATATTTAATTAAATAATATGAATGTAGCAATTATAAAATATAATGCCGGTAATATTTATTCGGTGGAGTATGCACTCCGTAGATTAGGAGTGGAAGCAAAAATCACGAAGAATATGGAAGAACTACGTCAAGCGGATAAAGTGATTTTTCCGGGTGTTGGGGAAGCGGCTAATACAATGAACTATCTGAAAAATTCGGGATTAGATAAATTTATTAAATCTTTAAAACAACCAGTTTTAGGAATCTGTTTAGGAATGCAATTACTCTGTTCGCATTCAGAAGAAGGTGATGTAGATTGTTTAGGCATTTTTAAAACAGATGTTAAGAAGTTTATGCCAATACAGCATGAAGATAAAGTACCTCATATGGGATGGAATACGATTACTTGTACAAAGAGCCCGCTTTTTAAAGGATTTACCAAGGAGGAATTTGTCTATTTTGTACACAGTTATTATGTGCCGATATGTGCCGATACCGTAGCTGAAACAGATTATATTTTATCATTTAGTGCTGCTTTACATAAAGATAACTTCTATGCTACCCAGTTCCATCCGGAAAAAAGTGGTAGTGTGGGAGAACGTATATTGAAAAACTTTTTAAGTATTTGATAAATATGATTGAAATAATTCCTGCCATAGATATTATTGAAGGCAAATGTGTTCGTTTGTCACAAGGAAATTATGAAAATAAGATTGTCTATAATGAGAATCCATTGGAAGTAGCCAAAGAACTTGAGGCTTACGGAATTCATCGATTGCATATAGTAGATTTAGATGGAGCAAAGTCTAGACATATTGTCAATTATCGTATATTGGAACAAATTGCAAGCCGTACATCTTTGGTTATTGATTTTGGAGGAGGAATTAAAAGTGATGAAGATTTATTAATAGCCTTTGAAAATGGTGCTCAAATGGTAACTGTGGGCAGCGTAGCGGCTAATGAACCACAACTCTTTCTTTCCTGGTTGGCAAAATATGGAAATGATAAAATAATTCTTGGAGCAGATGTAAAGAATGGAATGATTTCTATAAATGGATGGTGTGAAGAAAGCAAACAAGAATTGATCCCTTTTTTAGCCAACTATATTAAGAAAGGTGCAAAAAAAGTTTTATGCACAGATATTAGCCGTGATGGCATGCTAAAAGGTCCTGCTATAGAATTGTACAAAAGCATAATGAAACAATATCCCTCTATCCATTTGATTGCAAGCGGAGGAGTTAGTTCTATCGAAGATATTCGTGAACTTAATAATGCCGGAATTCCAGCGGTTGTATTTGGAAAAGCTTTTTATGAAGGACGCATTACATTAAAAGAGCTGAATAAATTAATTGAAAGTTTGAACGAAGAAAACACGGAAGAATAATGTTGGCAAAAAGAATCATTCCCTGTCTGGATATCAAAGACGGGCAAACTGTAAAAGGAACAAATTTCATTAACTTACGCCAAGCTGGTGATCCAGTGGAACTAGGACGTATGTATAGTGAACAAGGTGCCGATGAGCTGGTTTTCCTGGATATTACTGCCAGTTATGAGGGACGTAAAACATTTACGGACTTGGTAAGACGTGTGGCTGCAAATATTAATATTCCCTTTACCGTTGGAGGAGGTATTAATGAGCTAAGTGATGTCGGCCGTCTTTTGGAAGCTGGTGCTGATAAAGTTTCCATAAATTCTTCAGCTATTCGTAACCCTCAATTAATTAATGAGGTAGCTTCGCATTTTGGTTCGCAGGTATGTGTTGTGGCTATCGATGCTCGTCGGACAGATGTTGGTTGGAAATGCTATTTAAATGGAGGAAGGATTGAAACAAATAAATATTTGTTCGATTGGGCTAAAGAATGCAATGACAGAGGTGCCGGAGAGATACTTTTTACAAGTATGAATCATGATGGAGTGAAGACGGGATATGCTAATGAGGCTTTGGTGACGCTTACAGAATTGTTAACTATACCGGTTATTGCTTCAGGTGGTGCAGGAAAACCAGAACACTTTAGAGATGTTTTTTTAACAGGAAAAGCTGATGCTGCATTAGCGGCCAGCGTTTTTCATTTCGGAGAAATCAAAATTCCCGAATTAAAACAGTATCTTTGCAGCTATAATATTAATATAAGATTATAAGAACAAGAGCAATATAATTAAGAAAATGGAATTAGATTTTGAAAAAATGGGCGGTTTGATTCCTGCTATCATACAGGATAACCGTACACAAAAAGTGTTAATGCTCGGCTTCATGAATAAAGAAGCTTATAAAAAAACCGTGGAAACAGGTAAAGTAACCTTTTATAGTCGTACCAAACAACGATTGTGGACAAAAGGTGAAGAAAGTGGAAACTTTTTAAACGTGGTATCTATCCATGAGGATTGTGACCATGACACTTTACTAATTAAAGTCCATCCCCTTGGTCCGGTGTGTCATACAGGTACTGATACTTGTTGGGGAGAAACCAATGAAGCAGATATTTTATTCTTTACCTATTTGCAAGATTTCATTTGTAAACGATACGAAGAAATGCCAGAAAAATCTTATACAACCTCCTTATTTAAGGATGGAATAAACAGAATGGCACAGAAAGTGGGAGAAGAAGCTGTTGAAACTGTAATTGAAGCCACTAACGGAACAGAAGACCGTTTAATATATGAAGCTTCTGACCTAATTTATCATCTTATTGTATTGCTCACCTCTAAAGGATTGCGTATAGAAGATTTAGCTCGTGAATTAAAAAGACGGCATAAATAATAAATGAAAAAAGAGGAATGCTAATCAATTACCAAAACGTAGTAATCTGTCAGCAAGAACATGAAGTACTTTCAGAAGTAAATTTCCAGATAAACAAAGGTGAGTTTGTCTATCTTATAGGAAAAGTTGGTTCTGGAAAAACAAGTTTGTTAAAAACTTTCTACGGAGAACTTTACATTGAATCTGGAGATACCACAGAGGTTCTCGGATACAATATGCAGACGATTAAACGGAAATATATTCCGGACTTACGCCGCAAGTTGGGTATTGTATTCCAGGATTTTCAATTATTAACAGACCGTACGGTTTCCGCAAATCTGGAATTTGTATTAAGAGCTACGGGATGGAAGAAAAAATCAGAGATAAAAAATCGTATCGATGAAGTATTGGATTTGGTAGGTATGGGTACAAAAGGTTACAAGTTTCCTCATGAATTATCCGGAGGCGAACAGCAACGCATTGTTATTGCGCGAGCGATTTTGAACTCTCCGGAAATAGTTCTGGCGGATGAACCTACCGGGAATCTGGATGAAGAGACCGGACATCAGATTGTTGAACTCTTACGTCATATCAGCGCTAAGGGCTCAGCTGTTATCATGACAACACATAATTTACAATTAATTTGGAAATATCCAGGTATTGTTTATCGTTGCGATTGTCATCGGATAAAGGATGTCTCACAAGAATTTTATCGATAAACATTAATCATTAAAATAAAAAGCAAAATGAAAGTTTTAAAGTTTGGAGGAACATCTGTTGGTTCAGCACAAAGAATGAAAGATGTTGCCAAATTAATAACCGATGGAGAGAAGAAAATTGTAGTGTTATCGGCAATGTCCGGCACGACCAATACGTTAGTGGAAATCTCGGATTATTTATATAAAAAAAATCCGGAAGGTGCTAATGAAATTATTAATAATTTAGAAGCTAAATATAAGAAACATGTAGAAGAACTTTTCTCAACTGAAGAATATAAAAAGAAAACATTAGATCTCATCAGAGAGGAATTTGATTTTATTCGTTCTTATACAAAAGATTTGTTCACGCTTTTCGAAGAGAAAGTAATATTGGCACAGGGAGAAATTATTTCCACTAATATGGTTACCAATTATTTGCAGGAACAACGAGTCAACGCCGTATTAATTTCGGCTCTTGAATACATGCGTACTGACAAAAATGCAGAGCCTGATCCAATATATATAAAAGAGAAACTAAAAGTGCAACTCGAAAAATATCCGGATGCCGATATTTATATTACACAAGGATTTATATGCCGGAACGCTTATGGAGAGATCGATAATCTACAACGAGGCGGCAGTGATTATACAGCCTCATTAATTGGTGCTGCTGTTAATGCTTCGGAAATTCAAATTTGGACAGATATTGATGGTATGCATGACAATGACCCCCGTATAGTGGACAAAACTTCTCCAGTTCGTCAATTACAATTTGAAGAGGCTGCAGAGTTAGCTTATTTTGGAGCAAAGATACTCCACCCTACTTGTATCCAACCGGCTAAATATGCCAATATCCCCGTCCGTTTGTTAAATACAATGGAACCTTCTGCTCCAGGCACACTCATTTCTAACGATACGGAACATGGAAAAATCAAGGCTGTAGCTGCGAAGGATAATATTACAGCTATTAAAATCAAATCAAGCCGTATGTTGTTAGCTCATGGTTTTCTACGTAAGGTTTTTGAAATTTTTGAGAGTTATCAGACTTCTATCGATATGATCTGTACGTCGGAGGTCGGAGTTTCAATGTCTATTGATAATACAAAACATTTACAAGAGATAGTGAATGATTTGAAAAAATATGGAACCGTTACAGTAGACAGTGATATGTGCATTATCTGTGTTGTGGGTGATTTAACATGGGAAAACGTTGGTTTTGAAACGCAGGCACTTTATGCCATGAGAGAAATACCTGTTCGTATGATTTCATATGGAGGTAGCAATTACAACATTTCTTTCCTAATCAAAGAAGAGGATAAGAAACGTGCATTGCAATCTCTCAGCGATACTTTATTTAACCATTAATTAATTCTATATGAAAGGTAATTTTCCAATTGATAAATTTCAAAATGTTCAGACACCATTTTATTATTACGATACAAATATATTACGAGAAACATTAAATAAAATTAATCGGGAAGTAGAAAAGTACACAAACTTTTGTGTGCATTATGCCGTAAAGGCCAATGCAAATGATAAAGTTCTTTCGGTGGTTCGCGAAAGTGGACTTGGTGCCGATTGTGTAAGTGGAGGTGAGATTAAAGCAGCGGTTAAAGCTGGCTTTCCTACTAATAAAATAGTATATGCTGGCGTAGGGAAGTCCGATTGGGAGATTAACTTAGGACTTGATTATAATATCTTTTGCTTTAATGTCGAATCTATTCCAGAGTTAAATATTATCAACGAGTTAGCGGCAGCTAAAGGTAAAGTAGCTAATGTGGCATTTCGTATTAACCCTAATGTTGGTGCTCATACTCATACCAATATCACTACTGGGCTGGCTGAAAATAAATTCGGTATCAGTTTGGAAGATATGGACAAAGTAATTGATATGGCTCTGACTTTAAAGAATGTGAAGTTTATAGGCTTGCATTTCCATATAGGCTCACAAATATTAGATATGGGTGACTTTATAGCTCTATGCAATCGTGTCAATGAATTACAAAATAAGTTATGTAATCGTCAGATTATTGTGGAGCACATTAACGTCGGTGGCGGATTAGGTATTGATTATCAGCATCCCAATCGACAACCGATACCCGATTTTGCAACATACTTTGCTACCTATAGGAAACATCTAAAATTACATTCTAAACAGACGTTGCATTTTGAATTAGGACGTTCTGTCGTTGGACAATGTGGAAGTTTAATAACAAAAGTACTGTATGTAAAACAAGGGGCTCACAAACAATTTGCAATAGTCGACGCAGGGATGACTGACTTAATCCGTCCGGCTTTATATCAGGCCTATCATAAAATAGAGAATATAACTTCTGATGCTCCCGTAGAAGCCTACGACGTGGTAGGACCTATTTGTGAATCGTCGGATGTATTTGGTAAAGCCATTGATTTGAATCAAGTAAAACGCGGAGACTTATTAGCTATTCGTTCAGCCGGTGCATATGGCGAAATCATGGCCTCAAGTTATAATTGCCGAACTTTGCCGAAAGGATATATTTCAGAAGAAATGGTTTAGATGTTTTTATAAAACAATCATTTCTTAATAATAAGAAGCATGGAATTTTTTAGTTTGACACACTTGGAATGCTCTCTGTTAATCGGACTAGAAGCATTTTTTCTTATACAATTATTCTATTATATAATTCTTTATAACAGAATACATAAACACCATGTTGCGGATAAAAATGGGAAATTGAAATATACAGATACTTATGCTCCATTGTCTGTTATTATTTCAGCTAAAGATCAAGCCAAGTGTTTGAAGATAAATTTACCTTTAATATTAGAGCAAAACTATCCTCAATATGAAGTGATTGTAGTGAATGATGGATCAGTAGATGATACGGAAGAAGTATTAAAATTATTTGAGAATAAATATTCTCATCTTTATCATACTTTCACACCGATAACAACGCGTTATGTCAGTCGTAAGAAACTTTCTTTGACGCTCGGTATCCGTGCTGCTAAATATGACTGGCTCGTCTTTACGGAGCCTTATTGTTATCCTGAAAGTAAAGATTGGCTAAAATCTCTAGCTCGCAATTTTACTACGGATACTGATATTGTATTGGGATATAGCAATTATGCGAAAGAAAAAAGTTGGTTTAACCGAAAGATTACATTTGATCTTTTATTTCACTCTTTACGTTTCCTAGGCTGTGCCTTATTAAAATATACCTATATGGGACTGGGTACCAACTTAGCTTATCGTAAAGAATTATTTTATCGGAATAAAGGATATTCTTCTCATCTGAACTTGCTACGAGGAGAGGACGATTTGTTTGTAAATCAAATTGCTACACATAATAACACACGTGTAGAATGTAGTAAAAATAGTATTATAAGAATATTACCTCCGAAATATAAGAAAATGTGGGTGGAAAATAAAGTAGAACATGTGGCGACGGGATGCCAATATAAGGGCTTACAACGCTTAATGATGGGATTTGAAAGTTTCAGTCGCTATATTTTTTTGCTAGGTTGTCTTTTCCTTTTACTATATGCCATATATTATCAACGTTGGCTTATAGGAATTATAACCTTGATATTATGGTCAATACGCTATGTATACCAACTGTTTGTTTTTCAAAATACTTCTAAGGATTTGAAAGAACGTCGCTATACAGCATCCCTCCTATTCTTTGATTTATTACAACCTCTCTGGAACTTTCGTTATAAATTGATTTGGTTATTCCGTCGAAAAAGTGATTTTATACTAAAATGATTTTATGCTTTTACATCCTATTTTATTATATATAGATATACTCATAGCTTCTTAAAGCTTTTTTCATTTAACTATTTAGGTAGCTATAAATAGTTCTGCTTTAATACTACTTTCATTTATTGTCCTATCTCTAATATAGAGATAGGACTTTTTTAATAAGTACTACAATGGCTATCGCAAATTGTAACATACACGTAGAAATTATATTACTTTTTAGATGTGAAATCATTGAAAAAGAATCTAATTAAGTTTTCTTTTTACCTCTCTTGTGGTTTCATTATAGTTTTTCTTTACCTCTTTTTTTACCTGTTTAGCTCCGTCTTTAACATCCCTTTTAGTTTCATTCCAGACATCTTTTGCTTTGTCAGCTCCTTCTTCCATCTTGTCCGAAGCTTTATCTAATGCGTGATTAACAGATTCTTTAGCATTCTCCATACGTTGATTCACCTTATTCTGATCACGCTTACTACAAGATATTTGAGATAAAGTACAAATAGAAACAATAGATACAAATATCAACTTTTTCATATTCTCTTAGTATTAAATATATGTTTTAAATAAAAATATTTTTTCATGATTCCCGGTCTGAGATTTATAAATCGATCAACCGGGAATTCATGAGTAAAATACATTTTACGGAACAATTTTATCATTTTCTTGTCCGATTTCTTACTTGAGGCTATTGTCATGCAATTCTTAAAAGAGGTATTGCATTCTTTTGCAATAGTATCCTTTTTGCTTCTTCTTGTTTTTTTCTGTTTTTATAGTCATAATTCTATAAATTAAAAATCAAACAAAAATTAAAGGAAAACTATTTACTTCCTGTCCTCTTTTTTCTCTTGGCATGTACAACACCAACTCATATTTTCTTTCGGAGTAGCAGACAATACTTCACTACTACGTAACATTGCAAGTTCCTCATCCATTTGACGAACATCCTTCTCCGTACGAGGCGTTCCTTCAGGTTCCCGGTTTAATAGCCCATCTGTCTTTCTAACTTCTTCTAATGGATTTTCAATGTATTGCCATTCTTCTTTTAATCGGGTACTTTCACCTTCATTCCACGGTCCGCGAGCATCATTGCCTTTTGACATGTTGAAATAAAGATTACTATATTTTGGAGATGTTTGGAATACACCAGGAGGGAAATTAGGTTGAATGGTTTCCAGTGCCGCTTCAAACTGTTGAAAGTGAGTAACTTCACGTGTCATCAAAAAAACAAGCGTCTCTTTAACCAATGGATCATCCGTTAGTGGAATAAGATTTTCATAGCTGATTTTAGCACGAGCTTCACCTGCCATATTAGAACGGAGGTCTACTGTAAGCTCGGCATTAGCTGAAATATAAGTAGCACACCAAGGATTCCCATTGCTATCTGTCAGCATTGGGCTACCAGGAGTACATACTAAAAAGTGGGGATTGGTAAAGGCCTGATGAATGAGGTCTTCCTTAGCGGCTTTACCACTCATCATCATATGAAGTGGTGAATCCTTAACCACATCCTTCATTTCACCGTTTATCGGCCCTAAAAGCATCTGGATGGTAGCTCCTACAATTTCAAGATGTGAGAACTCTTCTGTAGCGATATCCATAAGCATATCATATTTATCCGGATAAGGATTATGACAACTGAAAGCCTGAACAAAATATTGTAAGGCTGACTTTAATTCTCCATTAGCGCCACCAAATGCTTCGAGCATTACCCGTGCGAAACGTGGATCGGGCTGGGATACTCGGGCATTGAATTGTAAATCTTTTACATGATAAAACATAACTCATTCCTTTTTAATTAATAATCGGGTTATTTATAGATGTACATCTTTTTCCAGTTCATATATAGTATGTTCCGGTAATTTAACAACCTAACAAAGCTCGTTGGGGATAGGTCATGCTTTTCTTTTTTTTTGCAACTTTTTATAGCCTGTCAACGGTAAAATTGTGAAAATAAAATTGTTGTTAAATTTCTAATTTATCCAGTTCTTTAAGAAAGCTTTTAATATAACAGCAATCTCTATCACATATTTTTTTAGTGCCTATTTTAGAACGTGTATGTTTCATACATCTATTTCCAAATAAATGAATACACCGTAACCGATATGCTTCAATAGCCAATGCTCTTTCTTTTAAACAACCTTCAGAATAAGCAGCTAGACACAATTCATATACTTCTTTGTGAGAGCCATTACTTATCTCCAAAAATCTTTTTTGAAAAAGAATTTCCCATTTCATAATTTTTCCTTTTTATTATTTAAAGAAATTAGGTGATAAATAAAAACAAGGTAACTTTTTTATATAAATACCATAAGTACTGATAATACTCAATTTATCACCCCTTATTACCTCTTGAACGAAATAATGATTCTGTTTATTCCTAATAAGGAGAATTCGTGAAATTTGAATAATACTACGCCATCAAAGAAATTAAGTTTAAAACATTTTTCTTCTTTATCTATCAACCTATTTTTAATTCTTTTAAGTAACAACACGTAATTAATAATAGGTTATATTGTTTTTATTTTTTGAAACTTTTTATGGGGTAAAAACGATAGACCTTTTAAAGTGCAAATGTTGTTAATTAGAAATTCTTTATTCGAACTATTTTTCATTAAGTCTTGTTTCTCTGAAAAATGCTGAAAGATAGTTTTCTTGACGTAATTATAAACCTTTAATTTAAAGCGTATGACTTTTATTTGGTACATTATTATTGGAATTATTGCCGGATTTATTGCTGGCAAAATCATGAGAGGAGGCGGTTTCGGAATCTTCATCAATTTACTGGTAGGTATTATAGGTGGCCTTTTAGGCGGCTGGGTTTTCGGCTTGTTTGGAATAGTTACTGCCGGAATTCTAGGTAATCTTATCACATCAATTGTGGGTGCCGTCCTATTGTTATGGATTGTTTCTTTATTCAGAAGACCCCGCGTTTCCTGAATCCTATTGTTTTAATTCTTTAAAATAAAATTAATTATGGAAAGTAAATGTTCAAATTTCTGGATTGGACTAGGATTAGGTTCTATCCTTGGAGCGGTTATTTATCGTTGTTGCCAGACTTCTAAAGCAAAACAGCTGAAAGCAAAAGTTTCTCACGCCTTACATATGGCTGCAGATGAAACAGAAGATTTTGTGGATTCGGCTAAAAACAAAGCTATGAATGCTGGAGCAGTGGTAGCCGATAAAGTAGCTGACAAAACTTTTGATGTAGCCGAAAAGGCTGATGAAATGAAGAATAAGGTTCACACCTTCGCTGATAATGCGAAGAAGTAAACAAGTTAGTTCTTCACCAGGGAGGGAACACGGAATGTATTTCTAGTTTGACCCTCCCTGTATTTATTTGTTTTACAAATCAAATTATCTAAAAACTTGAATTATGAAAAAGTTATTTTTATTCATTGCCACTATCCTGACGGCAATTGCAACAAATGCACAATCGCTAAAAGGCGAAAGTTCTATTTTGGGAAATCTGGGATATCAATCTAATTATGAAAGATTTGGTTTGGCTGTCCAAGGGCGTTATGTTATAGCAAATAATCTTCGTATAGCTCCTGATGTGACATTCTTTTTTCCAAAAGATAAAGTAACCGGACTAGATGTGAATGTTAACTTTCACTATATTTTCAATTTTAGTGAAGATGGACAAGGATTTTCTGTATATCCCCTTGCTGGATTCGGCATGCAGAATAATTTTTATGGTGACAAAACCATTGAAGTAAATGGTGAAAGCGTGAAAGAGGATCGTGATAATAAATCTAAGTTCGCCTTTAATTTAGGTGGTGGTATCTCCCTTCCTTTATCGGCTCGTAGCTATTTGAATGCCGAAGCAAAATTCATGTTTGCAGATGAGGACAATTTAGTGATTATGATTGGATACGGCTATAGATTCTAAGTGAATTTAAAGGAATTATCGCTTCTCTCGGGAAACAAGAAGGAATACTTCGTTTATATTTTGACTATTATTCCTCTAATAACTGAATGAAGTGATAACTCCTTTAATTCTTTTACCTCCTGATAAGCCCAAGCAATACCTCCTTAAAACCATACTTGAATTATAAATTATACCCGAAAATAACTATGGAAGAAAATAGATGTCAGAGGATAACAAAGTCTCCTTCCGTAAAGGAGCATTTAGATTCAGAATGTGAGTGGATTTTTGGCGGTAAAGCTAAAAAAGAAAAATGTGGTGCTTATGGAGTTTTCACAGTTACTAATAATTTAACTAAATATACAAAAGCTGCACTTTTTGATCAAACAGGAAAGAAGACTCATGTTTTCCTTACTTTTTCAGAAGTTGATGAATGTATGGAGGATCAAAGTATAGGACGGTGTGTCTGTATTTGTTCTATTAGATTTCATACAAAAGATGGAATTTGGGATTTAGTTGGTTGTAACCATCCCGTTTCTTTTACATGTCATCCGCAAATATATCATAACTATATCTCATCTAAAAGGTTATCAGTAGAGAATAATAGGTTGAATCTTGTGGATAAATGGACTGCTTGGTCAGCCCTTCCTGATTCTCTTCATCAAATAATGTTTCTAATGGGAGATCGGGGTATTCCTCGAGACTATCGTCACATGCATAGTTTTGGTTGTCTTACTTACCGCTTTATTAATAATAAGAACCAACGCTTTCTAGGAAAGTTTCATTTGTTAACTCAACAAGGCATTTTAAACTTCACAAGAAGAGAAGCTTTAAAAATAGATATAGGACGGTATAGATTTGCCCAACGTGATTTATATGACAACATAAAAAGAGGAAACTATCCTAAATGGAGAATGTATCTCCAGCTAATGCCTGAAGAAGATGCAGATAAATGTACTTTTGACCCGTACGACCCTACTAAAGTTTGGCCACATAATAAATATCCCCTTATAGAAGCTGGTATCTTGGAACTACATCGTAATTTGGAAAACGATTCAGTAGAAGTACACTGTTCTAATTTATGTCCTTTTAATCTAATACCAGGTATTGAAATTCCTCAATTTAGAAATATCAATCACAATAAATCAGATCATTATTTGCAACCAGGGATTTTCTTTCGCCTACAATGCATAGAGGCTCAACAAAGATTTATCCATAATATAATTGTAGAACTGGCGCTAGTTCCAGAATACATCCGAATTAGAGCCATAGCACGTTTTTATCAAGCAGATGAATATTGTGGAAAAGAAATTGCAAAAAAATTGCAGATGGAAATGAAATTTATTTTGAAAGAAATTGAATGGCAAAAAAAGATGGAAATGAAAATAGTATATTGAAAAATGTATAACTTTTAAATAAAAAGATTATGTTGGAACGAGAAATTTGGGGAAATACTATAGAAACTTGGTGTATTTCCATTCTTATATTTTTAGGAGCGATTGTTATTGTAAAACTATTAACATTATTCAGTAAAAGGATTCTTAAACCCTTCATTAACCGAACTGCTAATAAATTGGATGATATCATTTATTATTCTTTAGAACCGCCTATAAAGTTTGCTGTTATACTACTGGGTATCTGGATAGCAATTCACAGGCTTGTATATCCGGATGATTTTGTAGAAATAGTTGACAAAACATATCGAATTCTAATAATTTTGGACATTACATGGATTTTTGCCCGTTTATTTGGAGGATTATTACAGAATTATCGAGGATTAAAGGTAAATGGACAGCTGACTAAAATGATGCCAGTTATTAAACGAGCTATTTTGGTTATTGTCTGGATACTTGGTATTGTAATGGCTTTGAGTAATATCGGAGTGAATATCAGTGCCTTACTTGGTACTTTAGGGATTGGAGGTATTGCATTCGCTTTAGCTGCACAAGATACAGTAAAGAATGTCTTCGGAGCATTTACTATTTTTACAGACAAACCTTTTAGCATAGGGGATACAATTAATGTAAATGGGTTTGAGGGAACAGTAGTTGATGTAGGTGTCAGAAGCACTAAAATACAAGGATATGACAGACGTATAACTACTTTTCCCAATTATAAGATTACAGATGCTTCTATCATTAATATTTCTTCCGAACCCATGCGACGAGTAACAGTAAAGTTAGGATTAACATATGATACAACATACGAAAAAATGAAGGAAGCTCTAGATATATTAAGAACTATACCACAAAGGATAGATTATGTGTCTACTAATCCTTCAGATATTACAGCTTATTTTTCAGACTATACGGATTCAGCACTTGTTATCACTTATTTTTATTATATTGAGAAAAAAGGAGATTTGTTAAAAGTTATGTCTGATATGAATATAGAAATACTAGCATCTTTTAATAAAGCAAAACTAAACTTTGCTTTTCCCACACGTACGATTCATATCCAAAATTATAATTCGAGTGACAGTCAAGGCAAACAGGAGTATGATAAAGCACAAGAAAATAAAGACATTCAAAAATGAAAATAGTTTTAAGAATCTTTTTTAACAGATGTCCGGAAATCATTTAATAACTTAATTCGGTGTCCGGCATCTGCTTTCAACATTTGATTTATAAAATGGGAAAGTTTTAAAGAATTGACTTCTAAAAAACCAATCCGTATAAAAATGGCTCGTAAGCCTTCTTGTGCATAGAGTTTGTCAAAACGATTAAACCATGTTGGTTGGATTATATTAGATTTATAATTCCTGTCAAGTAAAAGACGTATGAAATATTGACCTCTATAATAAAATTCATCCACATAACGGATGGCATCCCATTCGATCTCCTCATGAATACCTGATGTTTCAATAATTCCATTCTCAGTCAAAATAATATAAGGGGTTTTATCAATCCAACTACCTATGCCAAATATTACGCATAAAATAGCAAAAATAGTAATACACCATCCTATTAAATTATTGTTTGTATACTGAAAGAATAACCCACCGGCTACGACAAGCAACAAACCTGAGGCAGTTATAATCACTGCTTTCTTTCTAGATTTATAAATTATAATTTTATTCATTGTATATTATTTAATTATTATATTTTGCATTCCTAAACTAGTTAAAGAGATAATATAAGAAAACAAATATGAAAAACATCAGTTTATTAGCAGTAAATTAAATCTGCTTATTTATTGTCAAGAAACAAAAGTATATATACGTTCATTAACTTTGAGACTGATATGAAGTTAAAAGTAAAGAATCGGAAAACAAATTAAAATATATTTTGTTAAAGAATAAGTATAAAAAATACAATGAAAATTAGAAAATATGATTGGATTTATAATTTGGGCTATTGGCCTAGTATTGACTGTTAAAGCGGTTATTGAGGTATGGCGTATACCTGCAACTCCAGAAAAGAAATTAATCGTTGTTGTGCTGATTATCATAACCAATTGGCTTGGGTTACTTTTTTATTATTTTTGGGGAAGAAATCATTTAGCCGAGTGGTTGAAATAAAATTGCGAAAAAAATATATGAGGGTGAAGTAGAATCACAGATATCACCCTCATATTTAATTAAATAAACAAACAACTAAATCAAAGATCTTTTTGAAATTAAATTCATTCTTTCTTCACCCAAACAGCTATATTACGGGCTGCAACAGAAAAATTTCCATTTCCGTCTTCATCCAATGTAACTTCTTCTGGAATGCTTCCGGTTATCTCATGCCAGACTTCACCTTTATGTTCTGCACCTAATCCCATCGTTTTACTACCTGCTTCATCGTTTGACATTAAGAAAACCAAACCAGAATTGGGGTATTCCTTTTCTCCCATACGAATGAACCCTATTGTAGATGGATGATCAAAATATTCAATTTGCTCCCCATAAGCATATTTTCGTCTTGCATCTAACAAAATATTAAGTATTTTAGTGTGAGGAGATTTTTCTCCTTTCATTCCATAATAATCTCCATAAAATAAACAAGGATAACCATCTTTCATCAATAAAATCAAACCATATGCTAATGGTTTGAACCAATCCTGGATTTGAGATTCTAAAGAGCTTCCCTTTTGCGAGTCATGATTATCTACAAAAGTAACAGCCAATTCGTTATGATGTTCAACCAAAGTGTTTTTAAGAATATTACGTAAATCATACTCTTTTCCTTCTTGTGATGCTTGAAACATATTGTAATGTAAGGGAACATCGAATAAATTAACTTTATGACCAACGGATTCGATATATGCATCCAAGGTCTCCATGTCTCCGTTCCAATACTCACCTACTGCATAAAAATTGTCCCCTCTTTCGCTTCTAACGGCATCCAAAAATTGTGCAATAAACTTATCCTTCATATGCTTAATTGCATCCAAACGCATTCCATCAAGGTTTAGTTCGTTAGAAACCCATTTTCCCCACCTATCCAATTCGGATACTACTTCTGGATGATCTAAATCAATATCGTTACAGATTAAAAAATCGTAGTTCCCATTTTCACTATCTACGCCCTTACTCCACTCTTTTCCTTCTCCTTGTATTTGAAAAATGCCACTACGCTTTTGGGCATCATCAAAACCGGTTCCAGAGAAATGATACCAATGCCATTTGAAATCTGAATATTTGTCTTGGCGTCCATGAAAACTATACCCAGTCCAACCTTGTATCTCAAAGGGGTCACTTAATGGCTTTTCTCTATCATTAGGATCAACCTCTACAACCATGAATTTTTCCGTAAAATCGCCCCCAGCTTTATGATTCAACACAACATCCAGATAAACTGAAATATGATTTTTATGTAGTTCCTCAATCATTTCTTTCAATTCATCTATTGTTCCATACTTTGTTCTTACAGTCCCCTTTTGTTCAAATTCACCCAGATCATACAAATCATAAGTAGCATATCCTTCATCTTGCTGCTCGTCAGCTTTGTAAGCAGGTGGAATCCAGACTGCAGTTACACCAATATCGTGAAGATGTGAAGCATCTTCCTTTAATTGTTTCCACAATTTACCATCATTTGGCAGATTCCATTCGAAATACTGCATCATAACACCATTTTCCATAATCTAATATTTTTAGTACCAATACCTAACAAAAGTGATAAATAAATAGTTCTTTACATCCTTCATTCCTGGTCCCTTAAATATTCTTATTTAGTGACTCTAATATCGAAATTTTTGATTTTTAAATTGTTTCATAAATCAAAAGACTTAATAAAGTATTAATTTGCAAAGCGTATTTGTTTAACTTTATAAAATATAATAGCATGGAAAAAAACAATAATCAATCATCCACAGAACAACTGAACTCGTATGACAAATATCCATATTACGATGGAAGCGATTTGGAATTAGTGTATTCTCCCGAACAATCGTCTTTTACTCTGTGGGCTCCTACTGCAAATAAAGTTCGCTTGAACCTATATTCCTCCGGTGAGAATGGATCACCTGAAGAACAATTAGAAATGAATCCTGCTGAAGAAGGAGTTTGGCGAATAAATATAGAACGCGATTTAAAAGGAACTTTTTATACGTTCCAAATAGAAAAAGACGGAAATTGGTTAGACGAAACCCCTGGCATTTGGGCTAAAGCAGTCGGTGTCAATGGTAATCGTGCTGCTATAATCGACTGGAATGAAACAAATCCCGAAAATTGGGAATCAGATAAGGCACCTGAATTACATATGTATTCTGATATTATTCTATATGAATTACACCATCGAGATTTCAGTATTGCACCAAATTCAGGAATTAAAAATAAAGGAAAATTTTTAGCTTTGACCGAAAGCGGAACTAAAACACCGGAAGGAAAATCATCAGGACTAGATCATTTAAAAGAACTTGGCGTAACGCATATTCATATTTTACCATCTTTTGATTTTGCGACAGTAGATGAAACAAAACTGGATGAAAATAATTACAACTGGGGATATGATCCAAAAAATTATAATGTGCCTGACGGAAGTTATTCCACCGATCCTGCTAATCCAGTGGTGCGTATCCGAGAATTTAAAGAAATGGTAAAATATTTACATCAGAACGGATTTCGTATTGTTCTGGATGTCGTTTACAATCATACAGCTTCAACCGACCATTCCAATTTTAATCTAACTGCTCCCGGATATTTTTATCGACAAAATTCGGATGGTTCTTACTCGAATGGTTCTGGATGCGGAAACGAAACGGCTTCTGAACGAGAGATGGTAAGACACTATATCATTGAATCTGTCAAATTTTGGGCGAAAGAATATCATATCAATGGATTCCGTTTTGATTTAATGGGTATTCATGATATTGAAACAATGAACCGTTTAAGAGAAGAGTTATTGAAAATTGATCCTACTATTTTTATATACGGAGAAGGATGGATAGCAGCTGATTCCCCATTACCTCCAGAACAACGAGCCGTCAAAGAGAATATTAATAAAATGGAGGGTATAGCTGTATTCTGTGACGATTTTAGAGATGGTGTTCGAGGAAGTACTTTTGACGAACACAGTGCCGGATATGCATCGGGAAACATTAATGGCCATTATGAGTCTGTAAAATTTGGTATTGTAGGAGGTACGGAACATCCGCAAGTAGATTACAACGGTTTGCTTTATAGTTCAAAACCCTATGCAGCAGCCCCCTCACAAGTAATCAATTTTGTATCTTGTCATGATGGATATACACTAGTGGATAAATTAAAATTGTCGGTACAGGGTGAACAGGCAGAAAACGAATTAGTTCCAATAGTTAAATTGGTAAACACAATATTGCTCACAGCACAAGGCGTACCTTTTATTCGCGGCGGAGAAGAAATCATGCAGGATAAACAAGGAGAACCTAATAGTTTTCAATCGCCCGATGAAATTAATCAAATCGATTGGTCTCTGAAAACCAAGAACTTTGATGTATTTCAATATATAAAAGAATTAATCACACTTCGAAAAGCACATCCGGCCTTCCGTATTCCTACAACGGAGGGAATACAACAATGGCTTCGATTTTTAGATACAGGAGATTCCGGTGTAATTGCCTATACTTTAGGAGAACATGCGAATGGAGATGAATGGAAAGAGATTTTTGTAGCTTATAATGGTAACCGACATCCAGCTGATATCTCCATTCCGGAACAGGAATGGATAGTGGTCTGCCGAAACGGGCAAATAAACCTGAACAGTCAAGATCTGATATCTGGAGGAAATACTCAAATTTCTGCTTCTTCTGCCCTCATATTATATAGAAAATAAAATAAAAATATTGAGAGAACTCTATATAATTCTCTCAATATTTCTTTTTACTAACATCAAAAATTTGTCGCGATAGATTTCTATTCTTGATTTACCTATTTCCGTTGTGATAGCGTGCCGATCTTTGGAACATAAAATTTGTAATGTGATGAATAAATAAGCAAGTAATTATTATAATTGAATGCATATATCCATAATTTATAAATTAATTGTACCCTACTTTATAAAACATCTAGTCAATATAGATTATATTTAATCACTTAACTTCTTCAGTAATTCATCCTTTTTCACTATAATATAATTCATCTTTTTCAACTATTCCTACCGCTATTAAAGTATTGGAATATTATATGCTAATTTAAAAAAGATTGCTTTAAAATGATCTAACATGTATATATTAATTTTCATTTTTCCCAATACTTAATTTATTAATCATTACTTCTCAACAAATTAATCCTGTGTTCATAAATGTTCTATACTAGTCATTAATAGCATAATTTAATTAAAGAGCTTCAGTGTAGTTACTATTTTAAAGAAGATTTCTTAATGGTAATTTTCTTTACGATTAATTTTAGATATTACAAAAAACTTTTACTCTCGATTTTGTTTTTAATTGGTACAATTTAAGACATCAATGTTATAACGGCGTAATATTGGACTAATATATAAAACAACAGATTTAAATTAATAATATATGATGAACTTAAAATTTAACAAGTTAAGGACGTTTAGGGTTCGCAAACTGACAGTAACTCTATTATGTGTAGCCGGAGTCTGGAATACGTGCCAGTCACAGAATATAGGCATTAAAACTAATTTATTGTATGATGTAACTACTACTTTAAATCTTGGAGTAGAGTTTGGACTCGGTTCCAAAACAACGATGGACATATCCGGCAACTATAACCCTTGGAAGTTCCATGAATTCCGTCTTAAACATTTCTTAGTACAGCCGGAATGGAGATATTGGACTTGTGAAAAATTTAACGGTCACTTTTTCGGCATACATGGTTTCTATGCTAATTACAATGTAGGAGGCTTGCCTCTGAGTAGAAACATGAAACATAATAGATATCAGGGGCATCTATATGGTGGAGGAATATCATACGGTTATCAATGGATATTGAATGATTATTGGAATATCGAAGCTTCCATAGGTTTAGGATACGCCCATTTAAACGATAAAAAATATCCCTGTGCCGAATGTGGTGATATGATTAAAAAAGATAACCACAATTATATCGGTCCTACAAAAATTGCTGTCAGCATAATATATATTATTAAATAAATAATTTGTATAAGCATCATGAAAACAAAACTTATTTATATTCTATTTACTTTATTGTCTGTTTCTGCCAAGGCCACACAAATTTCTGGATTAAAAGTAATAGATTGTTCTATCCAGCAAACGAACGGTATAATTGATCTGAACTTTTTACTCGATTGTAATGGTATAACAATTTCGCCCAATGAACAACTTGAGGTACATCCTCTACTTATTGGAAATAACGATACACTTTGTTTACCTCCACTTATTTTTACTGGAGGAATCCGAGAAAAAGTAAATCAACGCCAAGCTCGCTTTAGCGGAAAAGCTAAAAAAGATTATGCTAATTATAATATTGAGCAGATTGAAAAATCCGGTTTGACAAGAATCACTTATAACAAAAAGGTTCCATTCAGTGATTGGATGTATGGTAGTCATTTGGTTTTAGAAAATATCGTAACCGGATGTGCTGGATGCCAGCGAGAGTTGGAACCAATGGTCCTAGCTTATATCCCTCGAAAACTCGCAGTAAACTACATAGTACCTCGTCCGGAACAAAAAATCCGCCATAAAAATGTGTCCCTTTATTTAAACTTTCCACAAGCCGAATCAACTATCTTACCTGACTTCATGAGTAATTGGGAAGAACTTTCCAAGGCTGATAGTCTTATAGTTGAACTTTCTGAAGACCCTTACATTGTTGTGGATTCGATTACAATTATTGGTTATGCTTCACCTGAGGGAAAATATGCTTATAATGTCCGTCTTTCTGGAAACCGAGCGAAAGCATTGAAAGAATATTTAGAACGAAAATATACACCAAAAGGGTTTGTAATGACGACCATAGCAGCATCCGAAGACTGGGACGGACTTAAAGAAAATATTTTAAAAGGAAACTATCCTTACCATACGCAGATTTTGTCTATCATAGACAGTATACCCGATCCGGACGAACGCGATGTGCATATCCGCCGACTTGATAACGGGGCGACATACGCTTATTTGTTGCAACATATTTATCCTCTTTTGAGGCGTGTAGTGTGCGATGCCGCTTATATGGTAAAACCTTTTACAACGGAGCAGGCAAAACAAAGGATGACGTTACATCCCGAACAGCTAAGTTTGAATGAGATGTATCTTATTGCACAGAGTTATCCTATCGGATCTCCACAATTTAACGAACTGTTTGCTAAGATGTTGTACTATTATCCCCAAAACATTATAGCCCGAAATAACCTAGCTGCCGTAGCATTAGAGGAAGGAAATATACAATTGGCTAAAAATTGTTTAGAAAATATTCAAGAGACGGCCGATATCCAAAACAATCTAGGTGTTTTACTCTATCTGGAAGGAGATATTCCTGAAGCAATACAATGCTTCAAAAAAGCTTGCGAGTGCGGTTGCAAAGAGGCTGCATATAATCTTAAAGAACTTGAAACTTACACGGCTATTCAATAGCATCAATTAATATAATTTAAACTTAAAAAACTCTATTAAAAATGGAAATTAAAAAATTGAATTTGCTTGTGGTCTTGCTGACATGCATGGCTTCTTGCTCTAATGATGAGACGGTGGATTCTAATAACCTTCAGGACGAAGGTGAAACAACTACCGTTAAATTCGAAATGAATGCAGAAACTAGAAATTATTCTTCTGTATTGTTGCGAAGTGCTAATCCACCTATCATTACGAAAGATAAATTTCGTATCATGGCTTTTAAAAAATCGCCTACAAGCGAAGATTACTTTTACACACAGGACGTGCCTACCGATCAGATGCAATGTAACAACAATGTTTTATCAGGCATTGCACGTTTACCTATAGGCAAGTATAAATTTGTTTCTACTTATGGTTTAGTAAACAACAGTGGTTTTACTCTCCCTACTTTTATTCCCAAAACATCCAAATTAAACAATGACCTTCAGATTACCCATGAAACCATAAATGGTACCTCTGTTTTGTTTCTTGGTAAAGAAGCAACTCTTAACGATTTACAGCCTTATACTTTAGGTCTTGCTTCCACTACTAACGAACCAGTAAGTATGTCATTAAGCCGTGCGGTTGCCCGTGTGGATGTATTATTTATCCAAGCTAAAAAAACTGATGGAAATTATGAAGAAGTGTCCGACAGTACCGATGTATTCGGAGTAACACAACTTAAAGGAATGGAAATGCAATTTACCGGATTAAATAAGAATGTGAATCTGTTAGGTACCAAAACAACCACAGACAAAGCTTCTTTGTTTAATGTAAATTTCCCTATTCCGAATTTGGAAAATGTAGTGACTAAAGGCACTTCTAATGAGGATACAAAAGTAGGTACCGCTAAATTCTTAAGTTATGATAGCATTGAAGAAAAAGATATCAAAATAGGTTCGGCACATGTTCATGGTGCTTATGTTCTTCCGTTTGAAAACGCCAAAACAACAACAAAACTGAATTTGATTCTTACTAATAGCTTAGGAGACCAACGTACAATTTCCGTACCGGGAAATCTTCCTTTAGAACGAAACAAGGTAACTCTCGTAAAAATATATGTTTTAAGCGGAACAGTGTTTAATACCGATGTTAACTTTAATGTAACAGTCGATACAGTCTGGGCTGAAGCAAACTCTGTTAACGGTGAAATAAACTAAATCAAATATTTATTTGTTGTGTAATAAAGGAGGTATCCACAAAGTAAATGATAACTCCTTTATTACCTATTACGAAAGTTAAATTAACTAACAATTATCATTATGCATGTATTTATGCGTCAATCTGTGATATTCCTTTTGTTTCTGCCGTTGTTCTTCTCTTGTTCCGAAACAAATGAAGAAACAGACCTTTCAGGTGAAAGGGATTGTATTTCAACAAAAGCTTCCCTAGTCGCTTTTAAAAGTGATTATCCCTCACAACGTGTTTATATTTTCCGCAAGGAAGGTGATGTATTCCGATATAATTCGATGATTGATAAAGGATGGACGGAGGATGGAATATTAACAACTCGTCTCCTTGTTGGAGAGTATAAATTTCTATTTACCAATCCGTTAACGGGACAATTAAATATTTTACCCGTCTCCCTAGACAAGACGGTTACTATAGAGCAACTCCGATTTACGGCAAAAAAAGATGATCAACATGGTGAAAACAGTATTTTACCAGTTGAAGAACTATTTCTTCCCAGCCCCGAAGTTGCAGACTCTATATATACTATTCGTGGTGGGGATGAAATAAAATGTATGCTTAAAAGAAGAATCTCCCAATTAGAGTTTGTGTTAAACCGGGGATATAAGAATGGAGATGAGTTCATTCCACAACCATTTGACAAAGGACAAGATATTCTTAAGATAATTAAAGAAATAAAAATCGAAATATTAGGAGTCGCCCAAGAATGTAATTATCTCCACACTTCAGGTAAAGGAAATGTTTACCTCAATTACTTAGCAACCCAATGTGATAGTATTGATGAACAAGGATTCGCAACATTTACCGGACCTTTTGTTTTTCCTCCTGCGGATAATAAAGAAGTGGATATAATTGTGACGCTTATCTCTTCTTCCGAAGCTTCGTACCCTTCTTTACAATTAAATGGTAAATTAGAAGCTAATCGGAAATTAAAAGTTAATTTATGGTTAAACTCTTCTGATTTCAATATAGGAGTGACGATCCATAATGATTCTATTTCAGAACGAACAGACGGAGATTCCGGTATGTGGGAATAATTATATAAAATAGAACTTATGAAAAGAATACAAATGAAATATATCGGTTTATTTGGAATAATCGTATTATTCGGAGCAGGTTTACATTCCTGTGCGGAATCCGAGCAAGATAACATAGAACAACAAGACAATATTCGGTATGGAATAGAATGTCGTACAGTACGTAATGAAGGAATTTCTGAAAAAACTTTGTTAACTAAACTTTATGTGTTCTCTTCAGAAGGAAATGGTGACTACATGCTTACTGATTCCTTACCTCAGATCATTAATGGTTCAACCAGTTTGAAACTAAAATATACTGATCTAAACAAAAAATCATACCGTTTCCTTTTTATTTCAACTCCAGCAAAAATGCCGGAAATAGTTGTAAAACGTACAGACAATTCTTCTTTCGTTTTTGGGACTAAGTGGAATGAAGTAGTAATAGAGATGGCTAAAGACAGCATGTCGATAGACAATTATTACGGTATTACAGACCTGGTAGGTAAAGAAATATTAAAATTAGGAACCATTAAAGGGGACTTAAAACGTATGGTAGGACAAATGGTGTTCTGCTTCTATAAAGTCATATCCGAAGAAAATAAAAAACCTGTTCTTGCCAAGAATCCTGATATATCCTCGGTATTAGATAGAATCTTCTCCATAGTTATTAAATATAATGGAGTTCCCCGTCAAATTACTTTCGATGCAAATAATCATCCAGTAGCCATAACGGGATCTGACGTATCTCTAAGTCATACCATTCATTTAGCGCAAACCCTAAATGGACAAAAAGTAAATTTACCTCAAGTAGGAGTTCCAATAGAAACAGCTGATTCTATTCCAGGAGGAGCCATATTAAAAGGATTATGCCTACTGCCATCGAATCAAAACATTCAGGTATCTATGACTTTTAACTATTATGATACAACTCCTATTTGCGGAAACTTAGTTACATCTCATACGCACGAAGCAAAGTGTTATGCAGTGCGAAGTTTATCACTTGAATTACCAGGGTTAAAAGATGCGTTGGGACTTAATGTTATATCCGATCACTTTACTATTAGCAATGCATTTCTTCCCTGTGATCGCATTATTGATATACTACATACTTCAAGTATTAAGATAAATACAGCATGGAAAACTAATTAAGTAACTTATTAAGATTATAAAAAATGATTAAGAATAAAATAATAAAAATCCTAACAGGTATAAGTGTATTATTCTCGGCATGCTCGGAGCTAGATGAAAACATGAACTTTAATAAAGACATGGAGAGCAAAAATGCTGTCGAGGTAAATCTCAGCTTGTCATTTGCGTCGGAAGTACATTTAGATGGAAACACAAATTATCAGCCTATGAGTACACGGGCCGGAGATAGTATTAAGTCCATAATAGCCAATAAATATAAATGTTTAGTATTAAAAGAAATAAATAATATATGGTATGTAGATACATTGGCAGAACCTACTCTGACGACAGATCCCTCAGATCCGGAATTGAAAATAACGAGTGCGACCATTTTTCAAGATCTTAAACTAACATTACGTCCGGGTCATTATCGAATATTGGCCGTATTGAATCCTCGGTCTGGAGAATGGAATCCACAATTGGTTCCCGGAACAAAAGTGAAAGGTGATGGGATCGATACCGTGGCACATGCTTATATGTATCGTTTCCAAACAGGTGGGTACGCTAATATCGGAAAGAGAGAAGTAAAATATGAAATATTCTCTGGAACTGCAGAATTTACAGTAAGTAAAACTTCTAATTTGCATTCGAATCCGATTAATGGAAATACTCATATTATTTTCACTCGAAAAGTAATGCAAATACGTTTTTTATTAAAAGATCACATATCGCCAAAAGATAGTTTTAATTTTAACCCAACCCAACATACTGTACATGCCACACTAAAGGCTACTAAAGAAGGAATACCGTTCTGCGATGGTCTCGATTGTTGGGGAGATGCTTACTATAACCATATAAAACCGACCACCGAATTACCAATATGTACAGACCTTGATACCCCGTGGAGGACTTCGACTTCTTCGAAAACTAAAGAACGGTATAAAATGATTTCAAGCCATGTCACTATTTATTCTCCGTTTGTGTTTACGGATGTAAATACCCAAGTTCCCTACCAATTGGAAAATATCAAAATTATAGGTCAATCTGGGGGCGACGGATTTGTTTATATTTATCCGGAACCTATCCGTAATTTGCAACTGAAAAATGATACCATTCAGCAAGTTGTATTTCAAACAACGGATATAGTGGATAACCATATCGTGGAACCTCAACGACAAGTAACGTTGGAACATTTAAAAGAGGAAAGTTCGAAAGAATTGTTTGGACCTTATTATGAATGTAATTTACCCTAATGCTTATTAATTATGAAAACTATATTATTATTGTTTACACCAATCTTGCTGTTTTCCGGCTGCATCCGCGAAACATTAGATCAATGTCCTAAAGGAGATATAGAAATAAATGTGTATGTAGAAAAATTTCAAGCTGTCACTCATAACTATCGGACAGATATGGAAACTTCTTTCAACACACGTATTAAAGATATTCATTATCTTTTGTTTAAAGAGCAAACATTGATTGAGGAGGGTCGTATTGAGGATTGTTCTCCTTATTCTAATCCTTCTTATGTTTTTCAGCGCAAAGGACTTGAATTCGGAAATTATTGTCTTGCATTAATAAGCAACTGTAGCGCTACAATACAAGGAAGTGCACCTACCGAACTCTTTTTTGTATATGCAGGTGTGAATAACGATGAAGATCATTTCACCGCTTGTTTTCCTTTTACAGTAAATTGTGATTGTAAAAGCGAATATAATATTTACATGGAACGTACTCATGGAGTAATCCGTTATACGTTTCATAATATACCCGAACATACGAACGGAATTGAAATGACAATGACCAATGTAGGAAATAAAAAAGTTATCGAAGGAGGATATCTGGAAAATATAGATGTAACAAAACGTATCTCAATTGATCAACTAAATCGTGCGACAAAAGCCGATAACGATATCAGTGTGGTTATAGGTACTTTTCCCACAGTAACAGGAATGCATTCGGCATATCAGCTTCGTCTATATAAAAATGGACAAGAAACCCCATGGTATAACGAAACCGTAACGGATACGTTAACTGTACGTAGAAATCAATTGTTGGATATCTCCACCCGTTTTACAGGGGATATTCCTTCATTTGAAGTATTAATCAATACAGCTTGGGATGGAAGTACTTCCGGAGGTGAAACTGATATTCAATAAAAAAAGTATCTTTGCAATATTTCTAATTGCAGAGATACTTAACCTTTCATTTACCAATATCTCTTTTCCCTCACCCGTCGAGCGGCTTTATCCGAAAGATTATAATAAATAGAAAATTGCTCAAACCCATTCCGATAAAAAACAATCGTTAGAACAACAATGAAAACCAGCAAGAATAACAATAAAATTTCTAAGATTTAGTCGAAGGTAGTAGCAGAGCAGTCTAATGAAGGTTTGGTGAAATAAAAAAATTGTATCATTCCTCTGTAACAGATTTATTCGTTTTCTTCTCAAGCCTTCCGCTTTTACGCAAAACTTCAGCAATAATCCATTCAAGCTGGCCGTTAGTGTAGTGGAACTCATTTGTCACCTACTTTTCGATCGCTTCTATGGTTTCCGCATCCACACGGAATACAAAAGTTTCATCTATTCAAACCTTATGGATTTGGCCGGATGAATGCGTGAAATTAAATAGGAAGGACCTACAAGAATTAACATGGAAACAATCAATGTAGAAATATTAAGTATCAGCCAAATCCAAACATTGAAATAAATAGGAACGGAGTCGATATAATAGTTAACCGGATCGAGCTTTACGATATGCCATTGGTTTTGTATGTAACACAAAGTTAGGCCGATGAGGTTTCCCCATACTATACCTTTACCTATTATAAACGCTGAGAAATATAGAAATATTTTTCGGATAGAACGGTTGGTATCGCCTAACGCTTTTAAAATGCCTATCATATTAGTGCGCTCGAGAATAATAATAAGTAAACCGGATATCATAGAAAAACTTGCTACACCTAACATCAATATCAAAATCACCCATACATTTAAGTCTAAGACTTCTAGCCAAGCAAAGATTTGGGGATTAAGTTCCTCAATTGTTTGAGTATAATAGGTGTTGCCATAGCGATCTGTCAATGTATCTGTATGTTGTGCCACTCGATAAGCTATGTTCTCCAAATTGTCATAATCCGTTATTTGTACTTCTATACCGCTTACTTGGTCTTGCTCCCATTTGTTCAAACGAATGACCGTATAAATATCGCCAATAACAAACAAATTGTCATAATCCGAAAAGTTGGTTTCGTAAATACCGGCAACAGTCAATTTCCGTGCACGTATGTTTTCTTGTATGTAATAAGTATATAGCGCATCACCTAATTTGATATGTAATTTATTGGCTAATGTACGAGAAATAAGTATCCGGTTAGAAGCCATAGAATCAGTAAAAACAGGAATCTCTCCTTCCACGAGATGGTTCCGTAGAAAAGTCATATCATACTCCTGTCCTACTCCTTTCAATACCATTCCCTGAAAATTGTTTTCCGTTTTAATCATTCCCGGCTTTGTGACATAGCGTTGAGTATGCCCCACTCCTTCTATATGTTCTATTACCGATAATAAACTATCGGTAGCTACTATGGGCAATGTTTCATAGGATTGGCTGCTTCGGAAATTACTTATTTGAATATGAGATCCAAAACCAATAACTTTCGAACGAACTTCGCGCTTGAATCCCATCACAACACATATGGAAATAATCATGATAACCAATCCCATAGCCATACCAATCGTAGCAATACGTATGGCAGGTTTGGCAACTTGTTTCTTCCGGTCGCTGTTTAAATAAATTCTTTTTGCTATGAAGAATTCGAAATTCATCTATTACTCAGTTCTTCCGGGATATGCCTCCAATGCTTTACGCAAAACGAAAAGAGCACGAGTCAGATCCTCTTTTTTCAATACATAAGCAATACGTACCTCATTACGTCCTGCACCGGGAGTAGTGTAAAAGCCTGACGCCGGAGCCATCATCACAGTTTCATTTTCATAACTGAAATCAGAAAGACACCATGCACAAAACTTCTCGCAATCATCTACCGGCAACTTAGCTACTGTATAAAAAGCACCCATAGGGATAGGCGAATAAACACCGGGAATACGGTTCAATCCATCTATCAGACATTTACGGCGTTCTACATATTCATCATATGTATCACGCGTATACTCTTCCGGCTCGTCTAAAGAGGCTTCTGCAGCGATTTGTCCTATCAAAGGAGGACTCAACCGAGCTTGACAGAATTTCATAACCGCATTACGCACATCTTTATTTTTGGTAATTAAAGCACCAATACGAATACCGCATTCCGAATATCTTTTTGAAACGGAATCTATAAGTACTACATTATTTTCTATACCTTCCAAATGACAAGCAGAAATATAAGGAGAACCGGTATAAATAAATTCCCGGTATACTTCATCAGAGAAAAGGAATAAGTCGTACTTTTTTACAAGATCGCGAATTTGGTTCATTTCCCGACGCGTATACAAGTATCCTGTAGGATTATTCGGATTGCAAATCAAAATTCCTTTAGTACGTTCGTTAATCAGTTCTTCAAATTTCTCCACTTTTGGCAATGAAAACCCCTCGTCAATAGTAGTGGCAATAGTACGAATAACAGCTCCTGCCGAAATGGCAAAGGCCATATAATTGGCATAAGCCGGTTCCGGAACGATTATTTCATCTCCTGGATTCAAACAAGACAAAAAAGCAAATAATACCGCTTCCGAACCACCGGTGGTGACAATAATATCGTCCGCCGTTAAATTGATATCGAATTTTTTATAATAACCAGTCAATTTTTCACGGTAACTCCTATATCCTTGACTCGGACTATACTCAAGAACTTTCCGGTCGATATTACGAATGGCCTCTATCGCCGCTCGAGGTGTAGGCAGGTCAGGCTGACCTATATTCAAGTGATATACATGAATTCCTTTTTGTTTAGCTGCTTCAGCCAAAGGAGCTAATTTGCGAATGGGCGATGCGGGCATTTCTGTTCCGCGAATTGAAATTTGTGGCATATTTATGCAAAATCTATATATGAATTTTATAATGTGCGGCAAAGATAGTTCATCAGGCTAAACCAAGCAAACAAAAAGAAGATTAATTCAAGAGAACTGCATCTTAAGTCTATTTTTATTGCCATATTCAGAAATAATTATGTAAGTTTGCTGACCAATTTAAAACAAAGAGATTATGACCTTTATTGATACGGCTTTATCTAAAGGAAAAGATGCGTCTAAAATTATTTTGACAGCAACAACTAAAACTTCAATTACTATAAAAAATGGGAAACGTTTAATAATTAAACGTCCATTAAAGGGTCTTATCCATTTGGATGCTTATAAAGAAGCCTTCAAAAAAGAATTTGAAATAGGGAAACGTCTGAAACACCCGAATATACTTGCTTATGAAGAGTACGGAAAAGAAGAAAATGAAGAGCCTTATATTCGTATGGCAAGTATAAATTGTGTTCCGTTTGACTATTATTTGAAAGAGAACCCATCGTTCATTGCTCAAACAAAGGAAATAAACCGTATTATTGATGAACTATTGGATGCTGTTTCATACATGCATCGGGAAGGAGTTTGCCATTTGGATCTGAAACCCTCCAACCTACTTATAACACGATCTTCAAAAAGTATATTGATTATAAATCCGGCTTCCACTTACCTAAATTGTAAACCTTCTATTATTATTGATAATGAAGAGTTTACATCTCCCGAAATGAGAGAAGAAAAAGGAATACCGGATGCAAAGAGTGATATCTATTCCATAGGAAAAATTATTAATGATATTTTTACTAATTCCGCCATACCTCTTAAATATAGAAAACTGATAAAGAAAGCTACACAAACCGACCCCGCTAAAAGGTACCGTTCAGTAGAAGAAATGAAAGCAACAATCAAAAAGACGGCTACTTGGGTAGATATAGGAAAGAGAGCAATGTATATGACTGCTTTTTTGGTATTTTTTGCTATCATTTGGTTCGGATTGGTTCCAAATAATGAAGATACGGAGCTTATTTTCCCTGCAGTAAATTCGAACACAGATTTACCAGAAGGAACAATATTAAATAATGAAGGATTCGTAGTGCCAGACACATCGTTCAGCAATCCTATAGAGTTGACTCAAGAACAATTAGAACAACAAAAAATCTATCAAGAACAAGCTGAAAAAATATTTAAAAAAGATTTTGCTAAGAAAGCTGAAGTTGAATTGTCCAAAATTTATAGTAGCAACAATATGAATAGTGATTTGTCGCACTTCAAAGATTTAAGCATGCAAGGCATAACGAAATTAGATGAATATCAGAAAGAACTTTGTGAAAAATATCAGATGGATCCTATTACCGGTGCAAAACTTGCAGCCGAAGTGATATCAAAAATCACACAGCAAAAAATGAAAGAATTGGAAAATAAAAGAAAAGAGGAATAACTCTTTTATACCATAAATTAATATAAGAATAACAAGAGATTATGATGCACAATTGGTTTGAATGCAAAATCCGTTACGAAAAAACGATGGAAAACGGAATGAATAAGAAAGTGACGGAACCCTATTTAGTGGATGCTTTAAGTTTTACAGAAGCTGAAAAGCGTATCATAGAAGAAATGACACCATTCATAAGCGGAGAATTTACAGTATCCGATATTAAACGGGCTAACTATAGCGAACTGTTCGCAAGTGAAGAAGAGACAGCTGATCGTTGGTTCAAATGCAAATTATTCTTTATCACATTGGACGAGAAAAGTGGTGCCGAAAAGAAAACAGCAACACAAATATTGGTACAGGCAGCTGATTTGCGCGATGCCGTAAAGAAATTGGATGAAGGAATGAAAGGAACGATGGCCGATTATGTGATTGCTTCGGTGAACGAAACTGCTATCATGGATGTTTATCCGTATGATGGAGAAATTGATGTAAAACCGGAATTTCCCGAAGCAGATAAAACCTAATAATTTAAAGAAAAAAGAATATGACGGATATTGAAACGAATCTAAAAGAGATACTTACGGAATTACCACCAAAAGTTCGTTTAGTGGCAGTTTCAAAGTTTCACCCCAATGAGGCAATAGAGAAAGCTTATGCTGCAGGACAACGTATTTTCGGTGAAAGCAAAGTGCAGGAAATGACACAGAAATATGAAGCACTGCCTAAAGATATTGAGTGGCATTTTATTGGACATTTGCAAACAAATAAAATTAAGTATATAGCACCTTATGTTTCTCTGATTCATGGGGTAGATAGTTATAAACTACTGTCGGAAATTGATAAGCAGGCCGCCAAATGCAACAGAATAATTTCTTGTTTGTTACAAATTCATATTGCACAAGAAGAAACCAAGTTTGGATTCAGTTTCGATGAATGTACAGAAATGCTTGAGCAAGGAAAATGGAAAGAACTAAAAAATATTTCTCTTCAAGGTCTGATGGGTATGGCAAGTAATAGCGATGATATGCAACAAGTACGTAACGAGTTTCATTTGCTTCATTCCTATTTTTGGAATATAAAAAATAACTTTTTTCCCTGTATGCCTACCTTCAAAGATCTTTCTATAGGCATGAGCCATGATTATCATATAGCTATGGAAGAAGGGGCAACAATAATACGTGTAGGAAGTAAGATTTTCGGAGATAGAGTATACGGTTACCCTTCTGATTGACCATTCATCTCCTTACAGAAAGTCATAAGTGATCTTCATATAGTGATAAAGGAGTCGGTAACCGACACAACAACCAAAAGTTAAATAAGAATTAACATGACATGAATTCTAAAACTTTAGTATCTCCAGACTTCTTTATTACTATATAATATGAGAGAACGATACTAATTAACTCTTTTACATCTTCGTCAAAGACATTAATATTCTTTCAATATCTCGTATTTTTCATATCTCCTTATGTAATTTCCCTATATTTTATTTGTTAGCTCCGTTTATTGTTCTATCTTTGCACAAAACAAGAATAAATGTGCAATTAATATGGAACAAAGCTTTATTGCTTTCATTGAGAACGGGATAAAAGAGCACTGGAACTTGGATGCCTTAACCGACTATAATGGAGCAACACTACAATATAGAGATGTAGCACGCAAAATTGAGAAGCTACACATTATGTTCGAAGCCAGCGGTGTAGTAAAAGGAGATAAAATAGCAATATGCGGACGAAACAGTTCTTATTGGGGAGCTGCTTTTTTAGCGATACTGACATATGGAGCTGTGGCCGTCCCTATACTTCACGAATTTAAACCGGAAAATATACATCATTTAGTAAATCACTCCGATGCAAAGCTGTTACTCGTTGGCGACATGGTATGGCCGGAATTGGACGAAAAAGAAATGCCCGATTTGGAAGGAATTATTCTGATTAATGATTATTCTCTTTTAATATCACGTACAGAAAAACTAACTTATGCCCGGGAACATTTGAATGAAATGTTCGGGAAAAAATATCCTAAAAACTTCCGTATAGAACATATTCATTATCACAAAGACCAACCGGATGAACTGGCTTTAATTAATTATACATCGGGAACCACAAGCTTATCTAAGGGAGTCATGATTCCTTATAGAGCATTATATTCCAATATACTATTTGCCTATGAAGCACTGAAACTTCATCCTGGTGATAAATTGGTTTCCATGTTACCGATGGCACATATGTATGGATTGGCTTTTGAATTCATCTATGAGTTCACTGTAGGATGCCATATTTATTTTCTAACCCGTGTACCGAGTCCTAAAATTATTTTTCAAGCTTTTGCAGACGTTAAACCAGACATTGTTATAGCAGTACCTCTTATTATAGAAAAAATCATCAAAAAGAATGTGTTGCCGAAGTTACAAACTCCCACAATGAAAATTTTATTGAAAGTTCCTATCATTAACGATAAAATAAAGTCGACTGTACGCGAACAAGTGATTAATGCTTTTGGTGGAAGATTTTATGAAGTAATAGTTGGTGGAGCTGCTTTTAATGCGGACGTAGAAAATTTCTTGAAAATGATTGATTTCCCTTATACGGTAGGATACGGTATGACGGAATGTGCACCGATTATTTGTTATGAAGACTGGAAGAAATTTGCTCCAGGCTCCTGTGGAAAAGCCGTACAAAGAATGGAAGTCAAAATACTGAGTCCCGATCCGGAACACGAAGTGGGTGAAATTGTTTGCAAAGGCATGAATGTAATGTTAGGATATTATAAAAATCCTGAAGCAACACGTGAAGTGTTAGATGAAGATGGATGGTTGCATACCGGAGACCTAGGAATTAAAGATGCAGAAGGTAATATTTATATAAAAGGGCGCAGCAAAAACATGTTATTGGGTCCTTCAGGTCAGAATATATACCCGGAAGAGATTGAGGAAAAACTAAACAGTCTTCCTTATGTATCTGAATCTATAGTCATTCAAAAAGACGATAAACTAGTCGCTTTGATATATCCTGATTATGACGAAGCTACTGCACAAGGCTTTGATGAAAAAGCCATAGAACGAATAATGGAGGAAAACCGTATGACCTTGAATACGCTTCTCCCTATCTATTCCCAAATTACACGTATAAAAATATTTAAGGAAGAATTCGAGAAGACGCCTAAAAAGAGTATAAAACGTTTCTTATATAAGGACGCCTGATTAAATTAAAAAACTTATAGAATGAAAAAGCGGAGAATGAAAACAGTCAAACAACAGAGGCTCTTTTCCATTCTCCGCTTTTTCCTTTAATCTAGAGTTGTCCCGAACGTACGCGACTTAATGTTTCGGGAGTCATCTGTAAAAATGAGGCTATATGTACCAACGGAGCTCGTTGCAATATTTGTGGATGGGTCTCCAATAAACGGTTATAACGGACATGAGCCGGTTCAAAACGCAGCATATCAGCCTTTCGCTGTGATAAGATCAATCCATATTCCAATATGGTTCGATATAATAGATTAATTTCTTTTGATTCGTCCGTTAGTTGCATCCAGTCTTTATATGAAATTCCCCAAGAAGCTGTATTCTCCAACGTTTCAATCATTAACTGGGATGGTTGTTTAAGTAGAAAACTCTCTATACATGTTAGCATATCTCCCTCAAAGGAAAAATGCTCTGTTAGATCCTTATTATATTTAAAGTAAAATTGGCGAACCATTCCCTTTTCAATAAAATATATGTAATTACACACTTCTCCCCG
>ERZ825137.468-NODE-468-length-56683-cov-4.937451_pt1 | contig 56683 bp, 40 predicted proteins | sample MGYA00519873_ERZ825137 | MGnify/ENA primary metagenome ERZ825137 (study PRJEB31778, sample SAMEA3449190) | human gut metagenome | biome: human gut; feature: human-associated habitat; material: faeces | place: United Kingdom | collected 2010/2012 ...
ACCATTCTCCGATATTATTACTCTTTTTCCGCATTTTTTAATATAGTTCGTAATTTATTCTGGGTAGCTTAAGGCAAAATTAGAGAAAAATTCGAAATATCGCCTGCCGGGCCGAAAAAATTACCGCTCCGGGGATCCGTTCCGGAGCCGTTGCCCCATTTTTCCGTACGCTTTTTCCGGCCGGAAATGGGATTATCGGGCATTTTTTATAACTTTGCGACGCTTAACGCTTGCAAAACTATGAAAACCGACTTTCTGGTTATCGGTTCCGGCGCGGCGGGCCTTTCGTTCGCGCTCAAAGCCGCCGCCCACGGACACGTCACCATCGTGACGAAGGGCGAAATGAACGAGTGCAACACCAACTATGCGCAAGGCGGCATCTGTTCGGTAACCTACGCCCCCGACACTTTCGAGAAACACATCCGCGACACGCTGGTCTGCGGCGCGGGCAAATGCGACGAAGAGGCCGTCGGACTGGTCGTGCGCCGGGCGCCGGAGCTGATTCGGGACCTGATCGAATGGGGTACGCGCTTCGACAAGACTCCCGACGGGCGTTTCGAGCTGAACCGCGAAGGCGGCCACACCGAGCACCGCATCCTCCACCACGAGGACCTGACGGGCGCCGAGATCGAACGGGCGCTCATCGAGTCGGTCCGCAGGCATCCCGGCATCACCGTACTCGAACACCGCTTCGCCATCGACCTGCTGACGCAGCACCATCTGGGCGAGTTCGTCACGCGCCACACCCGCGGCCTGACCTGCTTCGGGGCCTACGTCCTGAATCTCGAAACGAACGAAATCGAGACCATGCTGGCCAAATTCACCGTCGTCGCCACGGGCGGCTGCGGCAACATCTACTCCACGACCTCCAATCCGGTCGTCGCCACGGGCGACGGCATCGCCATGTGCCACCGCGCCAAGGCGATCACCGAAAACATGGAGTTCATCCAGTTCCACCCCACCACGCTCTACAACCCCGGCGAGAAGCCCAACTTCCTCATCACCGAGGCCATGCGCGGCTTCGGGGCCATCCTGCGCCTGCCCGGCGGCGAGGAGTTCATGGACAAATACCACCCGATGAAATCGCTGGCGCCGCGCGACGTGGTGGCCCGCGCCATCTACCGCGAAATGACCAAGCGGGGATCGGACTTCGTCTACCTCGACGTCACGCACAAAGATCCCGACGCCGTGCGCAGCCACTTCCCCAACATCTACGAAAAGTGCCTTTCGATCGGCATCGACATCACCAAGGACTGGATTCCCGTCACTCCCGCGGCGCACTACTGCTGCGGCGGCGTCAAGGTGGACACCAACGGCGAAACCTCCATCAAACGGCTCTACGCGCTGGGCGAAACCTCCTGCACGGGACTGCACGGCGCAAACCGGCTGGCCTCCAATTCGCTGATCGAGGCGGTGGTATACGCCGATCAGGCGGCGCGCCACGCATCGTCGCTGCTCGACCGGGTCGAAATTCAGGAGGGCATTCCCGACTGGGACTTCGAAGGCACGCAGCACACCGAGGAGATGCTGATGATCATCCAGTCGAAGCGCGAAATGCAGACGCTGATGTCCAACTACGTGGGCATCGTCCGCTCGAACCTCTCGCTCAAGCGCGCCATGCGGCGGCTGGAAATCCTGTGGCAGGAGACCGAAGAGCTTTACAACAAGACCAAGCCCAACCGCGAACTGTGCGAACTGCGCAACATGATCGCCGTGGCCTATCTGGTCATCAAGCAGGGCCGCGAAATCAAGGAGTCGGTGGGCTGCCACTACAATGCCGACTACCCGAAGGAGAACTAAGGATTGCCGCCGGCGGAACAGCGCCCGGCACTCCCCGCAATAAAACAGACACACATTCAGTTACATGACATTACAGGAAGAGATCACACGCCGCCGCACCTTCGCGGTCATCGCCCACCCCGACGCGGGTAAAACCACCCTTACCGAGAAACTGCTCCTCTTCGGCGGCGCCATCCACGTCGCCGGGGCCGTCAAGAGCAACAAGATCAAGAAGGGCGCCACTTCGGACTTCATGGAGATCGAACGCCAGCGCGGAATCTCGGTCGCCACGGCCGTGATGGGCTTCGAATACAAGGGCGCGAAGATCAACATTCTCGACACTCCGGGCCACGAAGACTTCGCCGAGGACACCTTCCGCACGCTGACGGCCGTCGATTCGGTCATCATCGTCATCGACGGCGCCAAGGGCGTCGAGTCGCAGACCCGCAAACTGATGGAGGTGTGCCGTATGCGTTCGACGCCGGTGATCGTCTTCATCAACAAACTCGACCGCCCCTCCAAGGAGCCTTTCGACCTGCTGGACGAGGTGGAAAAGGAACTGCGCATCCGCGTGCGGCCGCTGGCCTTCCCCATTTCGAACGGCCCCACGTTCCGCGGGGTCTACAACCTCTACGAAAAGAACCTCTCGCTTTTCACGTCGGACGAAAAACTCACCGCCGACGCCCAGACCGCCGAGATTTCCGACCTCGCGTCGCCAGAGCTGGACAGCTACATCGGCGCGAAATTCGCCGAACAGCTGCGCTCGGACGTCGAGCTGGTCGAAGGTGTCTACGACGAGTTCGACCGCGAGGCCTACCTGCGCGGCGAGCTGGCCCCCGTGTTCTTCGGCTCGGCGGTCAACAACTTCGGCGTGCGCGAACTGCTCGAATGCTTCGTCCGCATCGCCCCCTCGCCGCGCCCGGCGCCCACCGCGACCCGCACCGTGGAGCCCGCCGAGCCGAAGATGACGGGCTTCGTGTTCAAGATCCACGCCAACATGGATCCCAACCACCGCGACCGCATCGCCTTCCTGAAAATCTGCTCCGGGACGTTCGAGCGCAACCATAACTACCTGCACGTACGCAGCGGCAAGCAGCTCAAGTTCTCCTCGCCGACGGCCTTCATGGCCGAAAAGAAATCGGTCATCGACTTCGCCTACCCGGGCGACATCGTCGGCCTGCACGATACGGGCAACTTCAAGATCGGCGACACCTTCACCGAGGGCGAGAAGCTCAAATTCACGGGCATCCCGTCGTTCGCCCCCGAGCAGTTCCGCTACATCGAGAACGCTGACCCGCTGAAATTCAAGCAGCTCGCCAAGGGCGTCGACCAACTGATGGACGAAGGCGTGGCGCAGCTGTTCGTATCCTCGCTCAACGGCCGCAAGATCATCGGCACGGTCGGGGCGCTCCAGTTCGAAGTCATCCAGTACCGACTCGAACACGAATACAACGCCGCCTGCCGCTGGGAGCCGATCTCGATCTACAAAGCCTGCTGGATCGAGAGCGACAACGCCGCGCAGCTGGCCGACTTCAAACGCCGCAAGCACACCAACATGGCCGTCGACAAGCACGGCCGCGACGTCTTCCTCGCCGACACGAGCTACGCCCTGGCCCTCGCACAGGAGAACTTCAAGGACATCCGCTTCCACTTCACCTCGGAGTTCTGACCCGGGGAGGGGTCCGGGCAGTCAACACAACCCGATACGAAAAGAGCGGCGGACCCTGACGGGTCCGCCGCTCTTTTGTTTCCGAAGTAAAGGCCGTTACCGCTCTTCCGTCCGCAGCTCGACCGTGCGGCCCGTGAGGCGGCTCTCCTCGGCGGCGTAACAGATGCGGTGGCTCTCCAGTGCATCGTCGATCCCTACGCGCAGCGGATGCGACGGATCGCGCACCGACAGCAGGAAATCCTCGAGCAGCCGCAGGTCGGCCCCGGCGTGGAACGGCTGTCCGAGCACCTCCGAAAAGTCGTAGATGCGCTCGTCGCCCGAGCGGAAGCGCCGCACGCGCAGCCGGCGCTCGTCGCCGTCGATCTCGCCGCCCGTCAGGCGGATGCAGGTCTTGCGGAAATCATCCTTCGTGAAGGCATCCATCGTCAGGCTGATCGTCGAGCGATCCTCCATCTCGAGGGCCACGATCTGGTGGTCCGCCACGTCGTTGTCGCAGCGGAAGGCGCACCGCCCGTAAGGGCCCGTGCGGAGTTCGCGCAGGATGGCGTCGTCGAGCGTTCCGCCCTCGGGGATGTCGAAATTGCCGACCCAGTCGCGGCGCACATAGTAGAGGTCGCGGGCCGAGAAGGGGCAGGTCGGCTCGACGGGGCAGTCGATGCAGCGCTCCGTGCTCCCCGCCGGGGCGTTCGCCTCGCGGAACCAGCGCAGGGCGCCGAACGACGAGAGCCGCCGGCACCGCTTTTGGGTCAGCCACAGCAGAAAGTCGATGTCATGGCAGCACTTGGCCAGCAGGATGGGATTCGCCTCCTGCGCCCGGCGGAAGACGCCGCGCACGTAGCTGTGCAGCATGCGGTCCAGCCCCACGCAAACCGTGTGGTTGACCGAGACGATCTCGCCCAGCTCGCCCGAGGCGACCAGCTGCCTGATCTTCGTGAAGTAGGGGTGGTAGCGCAGCACGTGGCAGACGCCCACCAGCACCCCGTGCTCACGGGCCAGGCGCGCAATTTCGAGGCACTCGTCCCACCGCTGCGCGATGGGTTTCTCGAGCAGCACGTGGTATCCCGCCCGGATGGCCCGCACGGCCGGGTCGTAATGCACGGCGTCGGGTGTCGTCACGAGCACCATGTCGGCGTCGATCCCCGCGGCGAAGAGCTCTTCGTAGCGGGCGAAGCAGGCCGCGGCGGGCAGCGAGAACTCCCGCGCCAGGCTCCGGCGGCGCTGGCCGTTGAGCTCGGCGACGGCTACCGGCCGCAGCCGCTCCGGGAAGCGGTGTGCGTATTCGAGGTATTTCCGTGCACGGTTTCCGGCGCCGATGACGATGACCCGTACCGGCGCGGAACCGAATGATTCGTTGTTCATGAAGTCTCTGTTACTCGTTGTGGCCCGCGGCCGCCTGATGGCGTTCGATGCGGGCCGAGAGGCGGATGCTCAATTCATAGAGTCCGTAGAGCGGAATGATGACCAGCACGAGGCTGAAGATGTCGGGCGGCGTGATGATCGCCGCGATGACGAGCAGCGCTACGAAGGCGTGGCGGCGGTATCGCTTCAGAAAGGCCGAGGAGATCAGCCCCATGCGGGTCAGGAAGTAGATCAGCAGCGGCAGCTGGAAGACCAGCGCCGAGGCGACCGAGGCGACGATCACCGTCGAGAGGTACTGCCCGACGTCGATCATGTTGACGATCGAGGGGCTCGCCTGGTAGTTGATGAAGAAGCTCACCGAGAGGGGCACCAGTACGAAATAGCCGAACAGCAGCCCGGCGAAGAAGAAGGTCGAGGCCCAGAAGACGAAGCGGTGCGTGGCGGCGATTTCGCGGGGCGTGAGCGCCGGGCGCACGAAGCGCCAGAACTCCCACAGCACGTAGGGCATGGCCAGCACGAGCCCCGAGATCATCGAGACCTTCATGTGGAGGTTGAACTGCCCGGCCATCTGCATGTTGATGACGCGGAAATCGAGGTTCGCGACGTCGAAGGCCTCCGTATTGACGCTCAGGGAGAGCCCCGACCAGGAGTTGATCCACGCGCACAGGTCGGCGAGCGCATGCCCGGCGGCCAGCAGCAGGCGGTTGGTCGGGAAGTCGGCGCTCTTGGGGCCGAACAACACCGTCTCGATCAGAAAGTGCTTCGAGAGGAAAGCCACGACGGCCACGACGACCACGGCCACGGCACTGCGCACCAGATGGGGGCGCAGCGCCGCGAGATGGTCCCAGAAGCTCATCTCCACGTCGGAGGATTCGATCCGTCTGTCAGCCATTTCACACGCTTTTCGCTCGGTTCGCACGGCGGGGCAGACGCCCCGCGAGGCTTACTCCCGGGCCGAAGGGGTCTCGTTGTCCGACTTCTGCGCGGAGTCCTTCTTCCGCTCCTCGGCCGAATAGTCCGTGTTCATGGCATCCTTGAACTCCTTGACGCCGCGGCCCAGTCCGCGCATCAACTCGGGAATCTTCCGGCCGCCGAAGAGCAGCAGCACCACGAAAACAATTACCAGAAGTTGCGTATATCCGATTGCACAGGGAATGAACATGGTTTGCAAAAGTTAAGTTTGACTTGGTAAAGATAGGAACTTTTCACCGCACTGCAAAAAAACGGGGGCTGTCCCGGGCTCCTTTTCCGGGCAGCCCCGTCCGTCTATTTCGCGTCGGCCTCGGGCGAGAGGTCCAGGATGCGCACGCGGCGGAACTGGATGCCTGCGCCGTGACCGCAGAAGGCAATGTGGCCCCGCTTGTTGAAAAGGCCCGGGTGGTTGCGGTGGTCGATCATGTAGGGGTTCTCAGTTCCGCCGTCGGGTGCCACGGCATGGCCCTGGCACGCCTCGCGGATGTTGCCGTCGAGAATCACCTCGCCGTTGACCGTCACCGTGATGTGGTCGCCCACGGCCCGGATCTCCTCGACGTTCCACTCGCCCAGCGGCGGGAAGACGACGCGCTTGGCCGCGATCACGCCGTAGACCGAACCGTGCTGCTGATAGGCGTGCAGGTCGCGGTAGATCGGGGCGTCGTGGTCCAGCACCTGAATCTCCATGCCGTCGAACGCGGCGTCGACACCCATCGGCGTGCGGATGCCGATGCCGTTGTTGACCGCCTCGTGCAGGAAGCGGAACTCGAAACGCAGGATGAAGTCGCCGTACTCCTTCTTCGTGTAGAGGTTGCCACCGCCGCCGTAGGAGGCCGTGACGTCGATCGTCCCGTCGAGCGGCACGTAGTTGACCTTGTTGCCCGTCCACTTGTGCAGCGAACGGCCGTCGAAGAGCAGCTCGAAGCCTTCGGCGCGCTCCTCCTCCGAGAGTTCGTAGAGCGGGGTCGAGGGCAGCTCGCGCAGCCACATGTCGCGCAGCTCGACCGGCGAGCCGAGACCCGCGATCCAGACCGTGCCCGTCACGTCAACCGGCATGCCGGGCTCGCGCAGATTTTCCATCGTGCGGTTCTCAACGACCGTCACGCCGTTCTCCACCACGGTGATGCGGTCGTCGGAGACCTTCACGTAGAGCGTGTTCCACTCACCGGCGGCATTGTCCGAGGCGGGGACATCCTGCACGAAGCCATCGGCCGTGCGCACCGTCGTGCCGGCGCCGCCCAGGCGGACCAGCGGCAGGGAGCGCACGCCGAGACCCGCTTCACCCTGCGAGCGCCACTCGAGCCAGAGCTCGAAGTTCTCGCGGGGCTTCTCCAGCGCGATCGTCGAGGGGCTCTTGCCCGCATAGAGCAGCATGCCGTCCCGGCCGGTCCAGTTCTCACGCAAAGCCGTTTCGGCACTCCGGCGCAGCTTCGCGGCGGCGGCCGCAGAGAGCTTCCGCCCGGAAGCCGGGCAGTCGGCCACGGGCTGCCACTGAGCGGGATCGACCGGCAGCGCCACGAAGCCCGTCTCGGGCAGGCGACCCAGCAGGCCGGTGATCTCGTCGACGGCATATCCGGCATCGGCATCCGACTGCGCCAGCCTGCGGTAGACCTCGCGGGCCTTCTCGAGCGCTGCGCGGATGTCGGCACCGCCCGGCATCGGGCTGCTCTTCGCCACGAGGTTCTTCACCACGGCCGCAGCGGCCGCAGCCGTCCCCTCGTTCTCAAGGTACGAGACGGCCAGTACCAGGGCGGGATAGGCCTGCACATCGAGCAGGTTCGTCAGCAGGCGGCTGTGCGTCGCATCCGAAGCCTCCAAAGCAAGGGCCCGGCGCGTCTGCTGATAGAGCCGCACGGGGGTGGTCCGGAAGCGGGCCGTCAGCTCGGCATAGCGTCCGAGCGCCCGGTCGGCCAGTGCGGGATGCTCCGCGGCAAGGGCGTAGAGCGTGTCGATCATCTGCGGGGTGTTGACCAGCAGCAGGGCGTCGAAGGCCGTTTCGCTGCCGTCGGCACGGAAGCGCTCAAGCAGCCGTGCGACGGCCTGCGGCGTATCGGTCCGCGCCAGCACCGGGTAGTAGCGCTCCCCGGCCGGCGACGCCTCCAGGAAGGCCTCGATCCGGGCGCAGCGCTCCTCGGCGGAGAGCGGCAGCAGCGCCGCATGCAGCGCCTCCTGCAGGCCACCCACACGGGTTGCGTCGGCCGTATCGAGCATCGCGGCGATGCGTCCGGCATCGCCCGGACGGGCAACCTGTGCCAGGGTTGCGCAGGCGGCATCGGCCACCTCCGGCTGCGGGGCATCGAGCAGTTCAAAGACCCGGTCGGCGCATGCCGTCAGGCGGCGCGCCCCGGTCAGGCGCAGGGCGGCGACGAGCACCTGCGGCTCGTCGCGGTGCAGCAGCTCCTCCATCCGCCCGTCGATCTTTCCGTTGAAGTGCAGCAGCGCCGCCTCGGCCTTGGCGGAGAGCGGGCCCTCCAGGGCGCCGACCAGGGCAGTGAGCGTCTGCTCGTCGCCGATGTGCGTTGCGGCGTCGATCGCCGCGGCGGCAATCTCCGGATCGGGCGAAGCGATGGAGCGGGCAATCACGTCGCTCTGCGACGTGGCGTGGTGTTCACCCAGCCAGCAGAGCAGGGCGGCCTGCGCCCCGGCATTCCAGCGCGGCATGGCAGCCGTCAGCCGGGCGAAGAGCTCGTCGTCACCGGCCCCCAGCACGTCGAGCGCCGCAAAGCGGTACTCGGCCGGGCCCTCGCCGATGGCCTTCAGCAGCAGCGGCATCGACTTCCGCACGCCCTGCGTCAGCACGAGCAGCCGCAGCGCGGCACCGCGCACATACTGGCGGTCGCAGGCGAGCAGCTTCCGCGCGGCCTTTGCGACAGGCTTCGCGTCGCCGGCCGCGGCACACCGCTCCAGCAGCACGAGGTAGGACTCCGTCGCTTCGGTGGGTTCGGCCGCATAGCCGACCGCCGCAGCCGCCTCGCCGAGCAGGCGCAGCGACGAGGCCGTGCCGCAGCGTGCCAGCGCCGGCCAGAGCGCCGCCTTCAGTTCCCCGTCGGCATCGGCCGCCCACGCCGTCAGCACGGGTTCGGCCGCAGCCGTACCCTTGTCGGCAAAGGCGCGCGCAAGGGCGCAGCGGCGCGCCGTGGTCAGGCCCTCCTGCCAGGCAAGCGAAAGGAGCAGCTCCTCGGTTCCGGGTATCGAGACCAGCGCCCGCAGGGCATAGTCCGCCAGGGCGGGGTCGTCCAGCGCCGGGAGCAGCGCCGCAGCCTCTTCGGCCGTACCGCAGAGCTGCAGCTGCGAGATGAGGAAGCTCCGCTTGGCCGTATCACCCTCCTGGGCGAGGGCCGCGACGAGCCCCTTGCGGATCTCGGGCAGCAGCGCCTCGCGCCCGGGCGCCGAAGCGTAGCAAACCACGCCGTTGAGGGCGTATTCGAGGGTCGTGTTCTTGCCTTCGGCAGCCGGGACGAACATCGAGGCCACCATTTCGACGCCCCGGCTGCCGGTGGCGGCGATTTCGCCCATCACCTCGTCGAAGAGGGCGGGCGTCGAGACGGGCAGCTGCGCCAGGGCATCCGCCACGATCGTCTCGGCCGTGCGCTGCCGCGCATCGAGCGGCTGGGCGATGCCGAACAGCGGCAGCAGCGCCAACAGCCAGATTGCAACTATCTTTTTCATCTTTGCGTATCGTTTTTGCAGGTTATCAGATATGCCACGGACCACGCATGGGCTGGTCGATGAGGCGGTTGGCGGCATCGTCCCCGACGAAGAGCTGCGTCTCGGGATCGAAGTGCAGCGTGCGGTTCAGCCGCAAGGCGCAGGCGCCGAGGTTGACCAGCGTGCAGCTGCGATGGCCGATGCGCTCGTCGAGCGCGAAGCGGCGCCGCGTGCGCACGCACTCCAGGAAGTCGGTGTTCTGCGGTTCGGGATCGGGCATCTCGGAGATCTTCTCCATGACGTTCGGGATCGTGCACTCGAAACCGCGGTAGACCTTGCCGCCCGGGCCCTCGATGTAGGGCACCTTGCCGAGCGTCTCGTAGCCCTCGCCCTCGAGGACGATCTGGCAGCCGTCCTCATACGTGTAGACGATCTTGCGCCAGATGCCCACGGCGTCGTAATGCTGCTCGGGGGCGTCGACCTCGATCTTCACGGGCGAGGTGTCGTCCTTGCCCAGCAGGTACTGCACGGGGTCCATGTAGTGCTGGCCCATGTCGGTCAGGCCGCCGCCGTCGTAGTCCCAGTAGCCGCGGAAGGTCTGGTGCACGCGGTGAGCGTTGTAGGGCTTCCAGGGGGCCGGACCGAGCCACATGTCGTAGTCGAGCTCCGCGGGTACGGGCTCGGGCTCGAGGTGGTCGCGGCCGATCCAGAAGAACTTCCACGTGAAGCCCGTGGCGCCGGAGATCGTCACCTTGAGCGGCCAGCCCAGCAGCCCGCTGTCGATGAGTTTCTTCAGCGGCTCGACGGTCGTGCCCAGACCGTAGAAGGTGTCCTTGAAGCGGAACCACGTGTTGAGCCGGAAGATGCGGTTGTTGCGCCGCACGGCCTCGACGACGCGCTTGCTCTCGCCGATGGTGCGCGTCATGGGCTTCTCGCACCAGATGTCCTTGCCGGCGCGCGCCGCCTCGACGGCCATGATGCCGTGCCAGTGCGGCGGCGTGGCGATGTGGACGATGTCGATGTTCGGGTCGGCGATCAGGTCGCGGAAGTCGGTGTAGGCCTGCAGGGTCTCACCAAACTTCTGCTTGCCCAGCTCGATGCCGCTCTCGAGGTGACGGCGGTCGACGTCGCACACCGCCACCAGCCGGCACTCCTTGGTGCTGGTGAAGTGGTAGCTGCTCTTGCCGATGCCGCCCATGCCGATGATGCCCTTGGTGAGCTGGTCGCTCGGGGCGATGAAGTTCGGGCCGCCGAGCACGTGGCGCGGGACGACGGTCAACAGCGCCATGCCGCCCAGCGTTTTCAGGAAGTTTCTGCGGGATGTCATATCAGTAGTCGGTTTACAGTGTTTTCAATCGGATGTTGCGCCAGAGGACCTTGATGCCGCCTCCGTCGTGAATCTGCAGGGCGATGCGTCCCTGCGCCGCACCGATCTTCGCGTCGGTCAGATCGGCCATCGGTACGTCGTTGAGCCACGTCTGCACGCGGTCGCCCTGCACCTTCAGGCGCAGCGTGTTCCACTCCCCTTCGCGGAGCACCGACTCCTTCTCGTCGGGGATCTGCACCAGCCAGCCGCGCCCGTAGGACTCGTAGATGCCGGCCGTGTCGTTGTTCTTCGGCGCCACCTCGCACTGCCAGCCGTGGATCTTCACGGGCGGCTCGACGAACGAGCGGAAGAAGACCCCCGAATTGCCGTTGGCCAGCTGCCGGAATTCGAGCGTCAGGTCGAAGTCGTCGTAGTATTCGCGCGTGGCGAGGTAGCCGTACTCCCGGTCGGGACCGCTCTCGCAGACGAGGTTGCCGGCGTCGTCGACATACCACTTCTCGGTGCCGTAGACCTCCCAGCCCGTGAGGTCGCGGCCGTTGAAGAGCTCGACCTCACGCCCGGCACGGCGGGGCAGCTCCTTGATTTTCAAGTTGCGGAACGAGGCCGGATAGCCGTGGTCCTGCAGGCAGATGACCCCGCGGTGCGCCAGTCCGTACTCGGGTGCGCCGGCCCACTTGCCGCTGTTGCGGCGTGCGAACCAGTCGTCGGTCCAGGCCTCGAACTCCAGAATCTTGTGTCCGTTGAGCCAGTGCTCGACATGGCCGTTGTCGCAGACGATGCGCGACGAGTTCCACTCGCCCTGCGGATTGACAAAGAGCGAGTCGGGATCGGGCAGGTGCATGGCGTAGTCCACGCCGAGGCGCTGCCACGGTTCGAGGCGCGTCGGGGCGTTCTGCTCCTCCCAGCCGTCGTTGTCGATGAGCTGGTACTCGGGGCCCGTCACGTAGGGTACCGCAAAGGCGGGGTCCTCGACCACGTGGTAGAGCATGCCGCTGTTGCCGCCGTAGGAGAGCTTCCAGTCCCAGTCGAGGATGAAGTTTTCGTACTGCCGGCGCGTGACGATGTAGCCGGTCAGGTCGCTGCCGTCGCCGTTGGCCTGGATGCAGCCGTCGACCACGTGCCAGGGCATCGTCAGCCCGGTGCCGTTGTAGTCCTTCCACTGATCGAGCGTCTTGCCGTCGAAGAGCAGCTGCCAGCCGTCTGCCTGCTCGGCTCGGGTGAGCGTGTTGTGCGCCGGCGTACAGGACGCGGCCGCCAACAGCAGGGCGCACCCCCACAGGGGCGCTTGTAAGGTTCGGGTCATAGATCGGATAATATTAGAGATTGTGAAATGCCGCACCTTCGGAAACAGAGACGACGAAACGGCCCGCCGGCAACCGGCAGACAGACAACGGATTCGGAAAAATGCGCGGATCGGCGTCAGCGACTTCATCGTAGTTGTTTTTCAAAAAAGGGCACCCGCCGCGTATGGTGCACGGCACCACGCACGGCCCTGCGACCGGCTGAAAAACAACTCTCCCCAAACAGCCGGTGACGCATTCGGAACCGACCCCACGGTCGGCCACCGGACAAAATTAATAATAAATTACGGGAAAAACGACCTCCCGACGCGAAAAAAAATGCGGTGCACCCCGCCGACAGCCGCACCCGCACCCCGCCAGTCCGGACAATCCGATCATCGCCAGCCGCTTGCGCCTGCCGCCCGTCAGAACCCGGAGCCCGGCTTTTTCATTCCGCGGCCGGGCGGTCACCGGCAGACAACCGCCGGATGACAGCAACCGGAACGCAGGGCCTGCCGCAGCCACCGGCCACAACAAGCGGGGCGCCGACCCGGGCGACAGCAACCATCGGGCGACAGAGGCCACTACCGCCCCAGCACCTCCCAGAAGCGGGCAGGCAGGTGGATATTCTCCACGTCGCGGGCCCGGGCGAAGAGCGGGGCGATCTGTGCCGGCGTGAAACCGGCGATGCCGCAACCGATCTCGGTGACGAGGAAGGTCATTTCCGGATGCTGCCGGGCAAACCGGATGAAGTCGTCGACATAGGGAGCAATGGTCTCCACGCCGCCCTGCATGGTCGGAATGGCATAGCTTTGGCCCTGCAATCCGACGCCCTGCCCTCAGACGGCGCCGAAGCGCTGCCAGGCCAGCCGTGCGGCCCCGCCACCGTGCAGTCCGCCGAGATTGCTTCCGAAGACAAAGATTTCACCGGGCCGCAGCGCGGTGATCCGATCAGATGTCGTGCGCATAACGATAGGATTTTTACAAAGATACGGAAATATCCATCCAGTTCAAAACCGTGCCGGAAGCATAGCGCACGGATGGCGGCATGCACAACCGCCGAAAACGAAAAAGGCTCGACAACCGTCAGATTGTCAAGCCTTTTCTTCAGTCGGGGTGACTGGATTCGAACCAGCGACCACACGCCCCCCAGACGTGTACTCTAACCGGACTGAGCTACGCCCCGATTACCCTTTCCCGACGGCCCCGGATATCCGTTACCTCTCGGTTTGGGACTGCAAATATAGTATATTTTTCAGAAACATCCATATTTCTGCAAGTTTTTTTTCTATTTTTGCAGGCGATGAGACTTTTTTATCCCCTTCTGGCCGGGCTCACAGCCCTTCTGGCCGTCGCCTGCGGCTCCTCCGGAGCCCGCACGCCCGATGATTTCACCGTGGAGCTCTACACGCCCCGCTACGCCGCGGGATTCGGCATCCGCGGCACGGAGCACGGGACAAGCTCGCTCGTTACCGTGCGCAACCCCTGGCAGGGAGCCACGCAGGTCGCACAGCACCTGCTCGTGCTGCGCGGCGAAGACGAGGCCCCCGCAGGATTCGACGGCACGGCCGTCCACGCGCCTGTCCGCCGCGTCGTCTGCATGTCGTCGAGCCACGTGGCGATGTTCGATGCCCTCGGTGAGGCAGGCCGCATCGCGGGGGTCTCGGGCATCGACTACCTCTCGAGCGCCGACATCCAGGCCCGCCGCGCCGCAGGCACGGTCCGCGACGTGGGCTATGACACGAACCTCGACTTCGAGCTGCTGGCCGCCATGCGGCCCGACCTCGTGCTGCTCTACGGCATCGCGGGCGAGAACACGATCGTCACGGGCAAGCTCCGCGAGCTGGGTATTCCTTATATATATGTAGGTGACTACGTGGAGGAGTCGCCGCTGGGCAAGGCCGAGTGGCTGATGCTCGCCGCCGAGCTCTGCGACCGCCGCGACGCGGGCGCCGACACCCTGCGGCAGATTGCGACACGCTACGAGGCGCTGCGTGCGCAGGTCGACACCACGGCCGCCCGCCCGCGCGTCATGCTCAACACCCCCTACCGCGACACGTGGTTCATGCCCTCGTCGCGCAGCTACATGATCCGCCTGATCGAGGATGCCGGCGGCGAGTACGTCTACACGCAGAACGACTCGTCGAGCTCGGTGGCCGTCGACGCCGAGGAGGCCTACCTGCTGGCCAACGACGCCGATGTCTGGCTCAACGTCGGGGCCTGCAACACGCTCGGCGAGCTGACGGCCCAAAATCCCCGCTTCGCCGCGGTGCCAGCCGTGCGCAACCGCCGCGTGTGGAACAACAACCGCCGCCAGACGCCCGCCGGCGGCTCCGACTTCTGGGAGTCGGGCGTCGTGCGGCCCGACCGCGTGCTCGCGGACCTCATCGCCCTGCTGCACGACGACGGCACAGCCGATTCGTGCTGCTGTTACTACAAAAGACTCGAATAGACCATGTCCCGCCACGCGCTGCTCTTCCTGCTGCTCGCGCTGCTGACTGCCGGGCTCTTCGTCGCCGACCTCGCCTTCGGGTCGGTCGCCGTGCCGCTGCGCGACGTGTGGGCGGCGCTGACGGGCGGCGTCTGCGACGACACGACCCGCACCATCGTCCTGAAGTTCCGCCTGCTCAAGGCCGTCACGGCCCTCACGGCCGGCGCGGCCCTCGCCGCCAGCGGCCTGCAGATGCAGACGCTCTTCCGCAACCCGCTGGCCGGGCCCTACGTCCTCGGCATCAGCTCCGGCGCCGGACTGGGCGTCGCGCTCTTCCTGCTCGGGGCCCCGCTGCTCGGCATCTCGGGCCACTCGTTCATCCAGTCGCTCGGCATCGCCGGCGCGGCGTGGCTCGGCGCAGCCCTCGTGCTGCTGATCGTCATGGCCGTCAGCCGCCGCATCAAGGACATCATGGTCATCCTGATCCTCGGCATGATGTTCGGTTCGGGCGTTAGTTCGGTGGTCGAGGTGCTGCAATACCTCTCGAGCGAGGCGGCCCTCAAGTCGTTCGTCGTCTGGACGATGGGCTCGCTCGGCGACGTCACCTCCGCCCAACTGGCGCTCATGCTCCCGGCCGTCGCCGCGGGGCTGGTGATCTCCGTGGCGGTCATCAAGCCGCTGAACCTGCTGCTGCTGGGCGAGAACTACGCCCGCACGATGGGGCTCGACATCCAGCGCACGCGCTCGCTGCTCTTCCTCTCCACGGTGCTGCTGGCAGGCACCGTCACGGCCTTCTGCGGCCCCGTAGGCTTCATCGGACTGGCCGTACCCCACCTCGCGCGCATGCTCTTCGTGTCGGCCGACCACCGCATCCTCCTTCCGGGATCGGTGCTCACGGGCGCCGCGCTGCTGCTCGTCTGCGACCTCATCTCGAAGAGCCTCGCCCTGCCGATCAACACCATCACCGCCCTGATGGGCATCCCGGTGGTGATCCTCGTCGTCGTCCGCAACCGCAACCTCTTCTAAGCCATGAGCATCCTTCTGGACCATATCCGCCTCGCCTACGGCAGCCGCACGCTGCTCACCGACGCCTCGGCCACGCTTGCCCCGGGCACGCTGACGGCCCTTATCGGCCGCAACGGCACGGGCAAGAGCACCCTGCTGCGGGCCGTTGCGGGGCTCGCACCCGCCGCCGGAGGGCGCATCGAGCTGTGCGGACGGCCGCTCGACCAGCTCACGCCGCGCCAGCGGGCCGAGACCGTGGCCTTCGTCACCACGGACAAGGTCCGCATCGCCAACCTCCCCTGCGAGGATGTCGTGGCGCTGGGCCGCGCCCCCTACACCAACTGGATCGGCCGCATGCAGGAGGCCGACCGGGCCGTCGTCGAACGCGCCCTCGCGCTCGTGGGCATGGAGGCCTTCGCCCGCAAGACGATGGACCGCATGTCGGACGGCGAGTGCCAGCGCGTGATGATTGCCCGGGCCCTGGCGCAGGACACCCCCGTCATGCTGCTCGACGAGCCCACGGCCTTCCTCGACCTGCCGAACCGCTACGAGCTGGCGCTGCTGCTGCGCCGCCTGGCGCACGACGAGGGCAAGTGCATCCTCTTTTCGACCCACGAACTCGACATCGCCCTGTCGCTTGCCGACAGCATCGCCCTCATCGACCCGCCGCAGCTGGTATGCCTGCCGACCGACGAGATGCGGCGGAGCGGCTGCATCGAACGACTGTTCAAGAATCAATGCGTATCATTCGATGCTGCAGCAGTTATAAAAGTACGGTCGTGACAACAGAATATACGATAGAATATTTTACGGCTGATATAGGCGTAGATGAATACATCGAACGCTTCCGCGACGAGGCTCGTTTCATCGAACTGTGTGAAAAGTGTCCTAACTTTGGCTGCAGTTGGGGGTGTCCTCCTTTTGATTTCGATACCGACGAATTTTTGCGCCAATATAAATATGCACACCTTATGGCGACGAAGATTATACCTGACCGAAATGATATTCCGGTGGAGATGACGCAGGAATTTATCAGGCCGGAACGGGTCAGGATAGAAAAGGAACTATTGGAAATGGAACGGAAATATGGAGGTCGTGGGTTTGCCTATGTCGGAAAATGCCTGTATTGCAGTGGCTCCGAATGCACCCGCAAACGCAACCGCCCCTGCCTGCACCCCGACAAAGTGCGCCCGTCGCTTGAGGCATTCGGTTTCGATATCGGTCGTACCCTTTCGGAACTTTTCGGAATAAGGCTCCTGTGGGGCAAGGACGGCATCCTGCCGGAATACCTCATGCTTGTAAGCGGGCTTTTTCATAATTCGGTGGCATATTGGCAGCGGTAATGCGACTGGCGAATATCTCTCGTAACAGTAATTGTGCCGTTTATTGTCATTCCGCACCTCCTTAATAAAGTTCTTAAACTTTACAGACTCATTTTTTTGTTGTAACATTGTGGTTTCGGAAACGTTTGAATTATTGTGGGTAAATACTAATATTAGAAAATGATTGTCTATGAAAAAGATGAAATTAGGTCTATTGCCTCGTATTATTATTGCTATTGCTTTAGGTATTGTGTGCGGACTTTTCTTTCCCGGTTGGATTGTCCGGATTTTTTTGACTGTTAATTCTTTGTTCGGTAATTTCCTGAATTTTATTATTCCGTTATTGATATTAGGCTTGGTGGCTCCCGGAATCGCCGATCTGGGGAAAGGAGCCGGACGTTTGCTGCTGATAACCGCTTTGCTGGCTTATGGTTTTACTTTGTTTTCAGGCTTTTTTACTTATTTTACCTGTGATCTTTCTTATCCCTGGTTGTTAAATACCTCCGATAAGCTGTCGGCTGTGGCGGATAATACCGTTGCCTTACAACCGTATTTCACTGTTGAAATGCCTGCTGTCATGGGAGTTATGTCGGCTCTGATATTGGCTTTTACGTTAGGTTTAGGAATGTCGGTGATCGACGGCAACCGGTTGAAGTCGGTTATGGATGATTTTAAAGACATTATCAATCAGGTGATTACTGCCGTGATTATCCCTGTTTTACCTCTCTATATTTTCGGTATTTTCCTGAATATGACCAATTCCGGGCAGGTTGCCGGGGTGATGAATGTATTTCTGAAGATTATTGTCGTTATTTTTGTGATGACCGTAGTCTTGTTGTTTATTCAGTTTTTTATCGCCGGTATGGTCGGTAAAAAGAATCCCCTCCGTTTGTTCCGCAATATGTTACCTGCTTATATGACTGCTTTAGGCACCCAATCTTCGGCGGCAACGATTCCTGTAACCCTGGAACAAACGATACGGAATGGCGTACATCCTGACTTGGCCGGCTTCGTTATCCCGTTGTGTGCTACGATTCATCTGTCGGGGAGTACCATGAAAATCGTCGCTTGTTCGATGGCCATCATGTTGATGAGTGGTATGGAAATAAATTTTGCCCAATTCGCCGGATTTATTATGATGCTCGGGATTGCTATGGTGGCAGCACCGGGTGTGCCGGGAGGTGCTATTATGGCAGCCTTGGGATTGTTACAGTCGATGTTGGGATTCGATGAAACTGCCCAGGGATTGATGATCGCACTTTATATTGCTATGGATAGTTTCGGTACGGCGACTAATGTTACCGGTGACGGGGCTATTGCAGTTATTGTAGACCGGATTAATTCCGGGAAATAGATACCTTTGTGAATACCGGATTTTTTGCCTCTGAATTATTTCTGGATCTTTGCAGCGGAAAATCAAAATAATATGAACTTGAAGTACATACTGATCGTATGGGGAGCGATGCTATTTTGTGTGGGGTGTAGTGAAGATGACGTGGATTCCAGCTACTCGTTCGATGTGGCCAGGCTGAAAGCTACTGTGACAAATGACAAAGGAAGTGTTGTCGAGATGAATACTATTTTATTGGATTCTTTGCAACAACAGGGATTTGTAGGTGAAGTTAGTTTCTCTGAAGAAACCCGGGCCGAAAACGACCGTTTGGCTGAAGAAAAATTTGCAGAGAAACTGGAAAATATCAAAAATATCAAACCCGCCCGTTTGTTACAGCTTCTACCCGGAGAAAGGGTCATGGTAACTTTTGATTATCTGTTGAAACGCGGAAAAGATGTGCTCGAAGAGGAAGAAATAACCTTAGATGAGGCTATCGCGTTGTAGGGAACGGATTATTGTCCGTATCCAATGGTTCTGTCGGTAAATAATTGTTGTACAACGTATACCGAGTATATCGAATCTTCGTAACTACCTGTATAATCCCAAGCAGATAAACACGACGGCCTGTACCATTCAGAAAAACCGCTTCGAATTTTTTTATAAACTACATTCCGTAGTTGAACCTTCAATCGGTCGATTTTGAAAATAAATATTAATCCTGATATTTATTGTTGTAATTTTGTTAATTATTTACTATTTTTGCATACCGAAAAGTATAAAAATATGCCGGATTTGAAAGATGAAATAGTGAATAAATCTTTTTTCCAATTTCTGAACAGAGGATATAAAGCTTGTTCGCTGAAAGATTTGGAGAAAGCTACCGGTTTGACGAAAGGTGCGTTTTATTATTATTTTCGGAATAAAGAAGAAATACTGAAAGCCGGTATCGAAAAGTATTTGTCCGTAGTCAGTGAGATAAGCGAAGAAGAGTTTTTGAAAGTCGGTTCATTGAAGGCCTACATAGATATCGTAGTGGCCCGGAAAGAACGAAGAGCTGAACAATTACAACAGATGTTCGACTTTTTTATTATAGATATCGCTTTTTTTCAGTTGGTTTTGGAAGTAGCCCCTCTCTTTCCGGAATATCGTAAATGGATTGACGAGTTGTCTAAAGATCGTTTGTCCCGTTGGGAATATATGATCTTGAAGGCGAAACAGCAGGGAGAGATCAAAGGTTCGCTCGATACTTCGGTATTGGCGCGTAACCTGATGTCGGTGTCGACCAGTATGTTGAATATCGAGTTGGGTACCGATAATTTGCACTTTATGTTTTCGGATATGCGTATGCAGTTTGAACAATATTATTTATTGATAAAAAAATGAATAATACCCGTCGGCAAATCATAGAAACCGCTTTTCTGCTCTTCTTGAAAAAAGGGTTTAAGGCTGTGCGGCTGAGTGATATAGAACGGGCTGCGAAAATTACCCGCGGTACTTTTTATTATCATTTCACCAATAAAGAAGAAGTACTGAAGGAGGGATTGTATTCTTATTATGCCTTGCTGAACTCAAAAAGAACCGAAGAATTCGGGCATATTTCGACATTGCGGGAATATGTCGACCTCACTATTCAGAAATTGACCGGGATACATAATTATTCAGCACGGACATTCAGTAGTGAAATTCCTGAAATTCTTTGCCTTTCGTTGATCGTGGAAGTGATCGCCCTATTCCCCGAATTTAAAAAAGTGGTTTTGGCTTCGAAAATGTTGCGACTTTCTAAGTTAGAACAGTTGATATTGAATGCCAAACGGGCCGGAGAATTGAGAAATGATGTGGATACCTCTATTTTGGCAAAGAATTTGCTGAATATTAGCGTCGGTGTGATAAACTATCTGATCATGCATCAGGATATATCTTATGCATTGTCGGCGGTGAGATCACAATATGAACAACTTTATTCTCTGGCTGTCGGAGAATAATTTTTTTATTGAAATACATACCGAAAAGTATAAAACAAATTACGTTATAATAGATAGAATTTATTATTCAATAACCGATCATATGAAGAAGTTGATTTGTGGAATATTAATGTTAGGAACGATTGCCGGTGTATATGGGCAAAAAGTGATGAGCTTGGAAGAGTGCAGGCTGTTGGCTCTGGAAAATAACAAAAAGTTGAAAATGGCCGATGAGCAGATAAACGCAGCAAAAGCTAAAAAAGAAGAGGCTTTTACCAAATATTTGCCTGCTTTGGATGCGATGGGGACTTATATGCGCAATCAGAAAGAGATCAATTTATTATCCGAAGATGCCCATTTGCCTGTCGGTACGATCGGACAAGACGGTAAATGGACGCTCGGTAAAGATCAGATTATGATCGGAGCAGACGGAAAACCTGTGATGAATAACGGCCAATATGTCCCTAAAGATTATGCTCTGTTGCCCAAAGAGGCGATGACCGTGGATGATAGAAATATGGCTCTTTTGCAGGTAGGACTGACACAACCGATTTATATGGGGGGTAAGATCAGAGCCTATAACCAACTGGCAGGGTTGTCCGAGAAATTGGCCGAGAGCGGGAGAGAACAGGAATTGCAAAATATTATCCAGGAAACCGACGAAGCTTATTGGCAAATCGTATCTCTGGTCAACCGACAGAAATTAGCCGTTAAATTTGTCGAGACTTTACAGAAATTCGAACATGATATCGAAGTGATGTACCGAACCGGCGTATCGACTAAGGCGGATATGCTCTCGGTGAAGGTAAAACTGAACCAGGCAGAGATGGCTCTGTTGCGGGTGGAGGACGGTTTGAGTCTGGCTCGTATGAATCTGAACCAAATCTGTGGATTAGCTGTAGATTCGGTTTATACCCTGCAAGAAGAATTATTGAATGTTTTGCCTCAGGCCGAACCGAAGTGGTTGAATATCGAGCAGGTATATGATAACCGTCCGGAGATCAGTAGCCTGACGCTGGCAACGGATATTTACCGGAAGAAAGAAAAGATTGCCCGTTCGGCTTATCTGCCGACAGTGGCTTTTATGGCTAATTATTTTGCCATGACCCCTTCTTTCTTCGATGGGATAAGTACCGGATTCGACGGGATGTGGAGTGTCGGTATCGGCGTTAAAGCACCTATATTCCATTGGGGGGCTTCCCGGAAAACGGTGCGTAGTGCCAGGGCGGAGACCAGTCTGATGAATTTTAAATTACAGGAAGCCCGCGAAAAGATAGAGTTACAGGTAAGCCAGGCCCGGTTGAAGGTCAAAGAAGCTGCCCGGAAGATGGAAGTGGCTGAAAAAAATCAGGTGAAGGCCGATGAGAATTTGAAGTATGCCAACCTGGGATTTCAGGAAGGGACGATCCCGGTATCCAATGTGTTGGAAGCCCAAACGGCTTGGTTGGCTGCTCATGCCGATTTGATCGATACACAGATAGAAATGAAATTGTGTGAAGTGTATTTGCAAAAAGCGTATGGTATATTAGGCAAAGAATAGAAATTATAAACGAAAAGATAGTATGGAAAAGATGAATGGAAAATTGGTGACTTTTACCGGAATCATTGTTTTGGTGCTTTTGGTGGCAATTTTCGGTTTTCTGTTTTGGGAGCCGAAACCTGAGTATATTCAGGGAGAGGCTGAGGCAACGGAAGTACGTATTTCCGGAAAAGTGCCGGGGCGGATCGAAATATTCCGTTTTAATGAAGGAGAACAGGTGAGCCGGGGGGATACGGTGGCTATCCTGGATAGTCCTGAGGTGCTGGCCAAATATAGTCAGGCCGAAGCGGCGGAGGCTGCTGCCCAGGCTCTGAACGAAAAGGCTGAAAGAGGTACCCGCTCCGAACAGATCGTAATGACTTACCAAACCTGGCAAAAAGCAAAAGCCGCTGCCGAGGTAGCGAAAAAAACATACGACCGGATCCTGAAACTTTATGAGAGTGAGGTTGTGCCGGCCCAGAAGAAAGATGAGGCCGAAGCTAATTACAAAGCTATGATGGCTACCGAACAGGCTGCTAAAGCCCAATACGAGATGGCACGCAATGGTGCACAAAGAGAAGATAAACAAGCTGCAGAGGCTCAACTGAACCGGGCGAAAGGGGCTGTCGCAGAAGTGGAGGCTTATGTCAAAGAGACTTATTTGATCTCTCCGATAGACGGAGAAATTTCCGAGCGGTATCCGAAGGTCGGAGAATTGGTCGGTACAGGGGCACCGGTGATGGATATTTTGGATTTATCGGACATGTGGGTATCTTTTAATGTGCGTGAAGACCAGCTGAACGATTTCAGGGTAGGAGAAACATTTAAAGCTTTTGTGCCTGCTTTGGATAATCGCGAAGTGGAATTGAAAGTCACTTATCTGAAGGATATGGGAAGTTACGCTGCCTGGCGGGCTACCAAAACGACAGGGCAGTATGATATAAAAACTTTCCGGGTAAAGGCAAAACCGGTGGACAAAGTAGATGGACTGCGTCCGGGAATGAGTGTTTTGAAAAAATTATGAGTACGCTCGGTTTGTTATCGGCTTTAATGAAACGGGAATTCAGACGTCTGGCTTCCCGGCGGATTTATTGGTTTATTCTGATTTTAGCTCCGGCATTTTGTTTTATCTTTTTTGCCGATTTGTTGAAACAGGGGTTACCAATGAAATTGCCGATAGCCGTGGTGGATGAGGATAATACATCCTTGTCACGGCAATTGGTGCGTTCTTTGGATGCGATGGCCCAAACCGAAGTGGTGATGCGGACGGCTAGCTTTAAAGAAGCCCGGGAGGCGATGCAAACAAGCCGGATCTACGGTATTTTCCATATACCGGCGAATTTCAGACAGGAGGTGTCTGTCGGTAAAAGACCTGAAATTTCATTTTATACAAATGAGACTTATCTGCTACCGGGCTCATTGGTCTATAAAAATATGCGCTTGCAGGCCGCTTTGGCAAACGGGGCTGTACAACAGACCGTATTGTTGGCAAAAGGCGGGGGAGGACCGCTATTGAAAGCCAGGCTGTCACCGATTACAGTGGATACGTTTCCCTTGAATAATCCCTGGATCAGCTATGCCATCTATCTGGCAAGTATTTTAATGCCTGCTTTCGTTTTTATGTTTGCCATGTTTACCGCCACTTATAGCATCAGTCAGGAGACTAAAGAAAAAACGGCAGCCGATTGGTTGCGTCGAAGCAATGATTCTATTGTATTGGCTTTGCTGGGAAAGCTATTGCCTCAAACGCTGATCTTTGTCACTACCGGCTTACTGTATCTTTCTATATTGTACGGTTATTTACATTTTCCTTTGAATAGTGGATTTTTTCCCATGTTTTTAGCTATGTTGCTGTTGGTACTGGCTGCTCAGGGGTTTGCTATTTTTGTTACCGGTATTGCACGGCGCAATCGGATCGCCCTCAGTTTTTGCGGGCTTTGGGGAGTTTTGTCATTCTCTGTCAGTGGTTTTACTTTCCCGGTTCCGGCTATGCCTCAGCTGATGCAGTTGATGTCTGATTTATTTCCGATGAGGCATTACTATCTGCTCTATGTCGATCAGGCTTTGAACGGTATTCCTATGGCCTACTCCTGGAAACCTTATCTGGCTTTGGTATTGTTCGTTCTGTTGCCGTTACTGACTTTGCCTAAATTGAAATTGGATTTACAGGAAAATCGTTATTTACCCTAATGGGAGGTTATGATGAAAGATATCTATTTTATATTTCGGAGAGAGTTTTACCTGGTTTTTCGGGACCATGCAGTACTTACTTTCTTTATTTTTCTGTGTTTAGGCTATCCCCTGATTTATACTTTTATTTATAGTAATGAGGTTGTAAGACAGGTGCCCGTTGCTGTCATCGATCAGTCCAAGTCTCCTTTAAGCCGTGAATTTTTGCGGATGTGGGAAGCTTCTCCGAATGTGAAAGTCGTAGCCCACTGTAACGATCTCGGAGAAGCGCAGCTTTTCATGTGGCAGAAAGAAATATACGGTATTTTAGAGATTCCGGCGGATTTCAGTAAAGATATAAATCGGGGAGAACAGGCCCATGTCGCTTTGTTTTGCGATATGGGGGCTTTACTCAATTATAAAGCTTTACTTCAGGCGACAAGCGATGTGGCTATCACCCTGGGGAAAGAAATACAGGTAGAAAATTTACCTTATGCTTCCCGCATTCAGCAAGAAATAACCGCCTCGCCGGTAGAGATTTCGGAAGTCAAAATGTTTAATCCTCAAAGTGGTTTTGCTTCTTTTATCATCCCGGCAGTATTGATCCTGGTGATCCAACAATCTTTATTGTTGGGAGTGGGAACGATTGCCGGAACAGCCCGCGACAGGAATCCACGCCATAGCCTGGTGCCCGTCGATAAACATTACTGCAAACCCTGGTGCATTGTCATCGGTAAAGCCTGTGTTTATATGCCGGTTTATTTTGTGATGGGATTTTGGGTGTTCTTTATTGTACCCCGGATCTTTAGTTTAACTCAAATCGGCGCTAAATCGGAATTGATGTTATTCCTGTTCCCCTTTTTGTTGGCTTGTGTCTTTTTTGCTATTGCAGCTTCTTTTTTAAGTAGGGAGCGGGAACAGCCTTTTTTATTGTTTGTCTTTACCTCGGTGCCGCTCATGTTTATTTCGGGTATTTCGTGGCCGAAGGAGGGGATTGCCGGTTATTGGATCGCCCTGTCGAAAATTTTTCCTTCTACTCACGGAATCGACGGGTTCGTAAAAATGAACAATATGGGGGCTACCCTTGGAGAGGTGTTGCCGGAGTATCTAAATCTCTGGATTTTAGCGATTATTTATTTTATTTTGGCATGTTTATTGTATTATAGAGAAATTGTTAAAAGTCGTAAAGTACGTTCGTAAACGAATAATTAATAGGTGTGTACTATGATCAGACATTATTTATTCCCTGTGGTGGGAATTATCCTTGGATTTTCTGCTTGTCGTTCGTCGGAAACCAATGAAAAGCAGGTCTTGATGGTGAAGACCGAGACAGTAAAAAATTATGAGAACGAATTACAAGTGACCTATCCGGGGCGTGTTAAGGCTGCGGCCGACGTAGATCTGGCATTTCGGGTAGCCGGACCGATCATCCGGATTCCGGTGCAGGTGGGTAGTTTTGTGCGTAAAGGAGAAGTGATTGCAGAGATCGACCCGCGGGATTATGAATTGCAGTATAAAGCTACCGAAGCCGAATACAAACAGATTAAATCCGAGGCTGAACGGGTGATAGAACTGTATAACCGTAAAAGTGTACCTGAAAATGATTACGATAAAGCGGTGTATGGTTTGCAGCAAATCACCTCTAAATATAATGCGCATAAAAATGCTTTGAAAGATACCCGGCTTGTCGCTCCTTTCGATGGGTATATCCAGAAGAAATATTTCGATACCGACGAAACGGTGGCTGCCGGAATGCCGGTTATATCGATGATCGATACCCGTTATTTCGAGGTAGAAATCGATGTGCCTTCCAGCGATTATGTCCGTCGTCACCTTTTTAACCGGTTTACGGCAGTTGCCGATGTCTTTCCGGATCGGGTTTTTCCGTTGGAATTGATCGATGTGACGAAAAAGGCTAATCTGAATCAGCTTTATCAGATGCGTTTGCGGTTGACTCCTGATCCTGCTATTCCTTTGGCGGCAGGTATGAGTGTGAATGTAACGATCGATTATGAAGCGGGAGGCGACAATTTGACAGTGGTTCCATTGAGTGCTATTTTTCAGGACAAGGAAAAATCGTCGGTATGGGTGTATCGGCCGGCGGATAAAAAAGTGACTCAAAGACAGGTTAAAATCCGGCAAATATTGAAAGAAGGCAGAGTGGTTTTGGACGAAGGCCTGCAAAGTGGTGAAATCGTAGTCACTGCCGGTGTACATAAACTGAAAGAGGGTATGGAAGTCGAGAGGTTGAAGCCTGTTGCCGATACGAATATCGGTGGTTTGCTGTAAACGGTCGATCCGGCCTGAAACTGTTGTCTTTTATTAATTCTGATTGGAATGAATCTTGCTGAATATGCATTGAATAATAGGGCACTGGTCAAATTTCTGATTGCAGTGCTTGTTGTTGGCGGAATCTTTTCGTTTGTCTCTATGAGTAAACTGGAAGATCCGGAGATCAAGGTAAAACAAGCTCTGGTCGTGACTGTCTATCCCGGAGCTTCGGCTCATAAAGTGGAATTGGAAGTAACGGATGTGCTCGAGAAAGAAATCCGGGCGATGGGAGATATTGCCAGTGTGGAGTCGAAATCGATGGCTGATCTGTCTATTATTACGGTCGAGTTGGAGAGTACGGTTCCCCCTGCCGAATTGGAACAAAAGTGGGATATCTTACGGCGGCGGGTGACGAATGCAGCTTCACAACTGCCCGACGGATGCGTGACTCCTGTGGTAAAAGATGATTTCGGGGATGTATACGGCATGTTCTATGCCATGACTACCGATGGCATCGCCGACGAAGAAATGGTTGAGTATGCCAATCTGGTGAAGCGTGAGTTACAGGATATACCGGGAGTGAGACGGGTGGATATTTATGGCGACCGAAAACCTTGTATCAATATAGATATCATACAGGACAAAATGGCTAATCTGGGTGTACATCCCGCCGAGATTTTAGCTACCTTGAACAACCAGAATAAAACGGTTTATTCGGGATATTTCAAGACGGGAAAGAGTAGATTGAGGATAGGCGTAGACGATAGTTACGAATCGATCCGTGATATCGAAAACCTGTTGATTCAGGGACATGAAAACGATCAGCTGCGATTGCGGGATGTGGCTTCGGTCACACGGGGATATCAGGATCCTTCCCGGAATGAGATGCGTTATGATACTGTTCGTGCACTAGGGATATCGATCTCTATGGAAAAAGGAGGGAATATTGTGACTTTGGGCGAAAAGGTGGATGCTCGTTTAGAGCAATTGAAATCTTCCCGTATACCTGTCGGCATCGATTTTCAAAAGGTATTTTTCCAACCCGATCGGGTGAGGGAGGCTATCGGTACTTTTATGATCAATCTGGTGGAGTCGGTGCTGGTGGTGATTCTGGTATTGATGCTGACGATGGGATTCCGGAGCGGTGTGATTATCGGTACCGGTCTGGTCATTATCGTTTTGGGGGCTTTCGTGATTCTATATTTACTCGATGGAACTTTACAGCGGGTTTCCCTGGCGGCTTTGATCGTTGCGATGGGGATGCTGGTGGATAATGCGATTGTGATTGTCGACGGAATCCTGGTGGATTTAAAACGGGGTATCCCTAAGCCTGCCGCTTTGACCAATATTGCTAAAAAGACAGCTATGCCCCTGTTGGGAGCTACTTTGATCGCCATACTGGCTTTCTTCCCGATTTTTATGTCGCCCGATACGGTGGGGGAATATGTGCGGGATTTGTTTATCGTTCTGGCGGTGTCGTTATTATTGAGCTGGATTTTGGCTCTGACACAGATTCCGATCCATGCCGATTATTCCTTAAAAGTGAAAAATGAGCATTTGAGTGAGGAACAATTATACGATAGCGGGATGTATCGGTGGTTCAGGAAATTCCTGACCTATATGCTCTATCATAAGAAATTTGCTGTAGGAGCGGTTGTCATCTTATTGGCTTTGAGTGCCTGGTGTTTCCAATATATTCCGCAGGGATTTTTCCCGGATTTGAGTTACACCCAGTTGTATATCGAATATAAAGTGCCTGAAGGGGGGACTTTGGAAGCCGTCCAGGGAGATATTGCAGAAATCGAGGCTTATTTACTTTCCCGCCCGGATATTACACATGTGACTTCGAGTTTCGGCGGTACGCCTTCGCGCTACAATCTGGTCCGCTCGATTGCTTTGCCGGCGATGTCGTACGGTGAATTGATCGTCGACTATACGGATGCCGATGCCCTGAAAAGTTCGATTCCCGGGCTACAGCAATATCTCACAGAACATTATCCGGATGCTTATGTGCGGATCAAGCGTTATAATCTGATGTATGAGGATTTCCCGGTCGAGTTGATGTTTTGCGGACCCGATCCGGCTGTATTGAAGAGCTTGTCGGCTCAGGCTGAACAGATCATGAACGATGAACCGACGGCTACTTTGGTAACGAATAACTGGGAGCCCGAAGCGCCGGTATTGATGGTCGATTATTACCAGCCGATCGCCCGGCAAGCCGGTTTATCCCGTACGGATGTCGGCTTATCTCTGCTCTCGGCTACCGATGGATTACCTGTAGGCTCTTACTACGAAGGAACCACAGCTATGCCTATTTATATCAAAAGCGTAGATAATGAAGGAGAAGAAACTGCTGCGCTGGAAAATATTCCGGTTTGGAGCGTCCTGCCTTCGCTTACCGGTTTGGATGGCGAGACGATAAAAGGGCTTTTGATGGGAACTGTCAAGAAAGAAGACCTTTTGTCGGAAGTGGTCGGTTCTACTCCGTTGTCACAGGCTACCCGGGGAGTGAAAATCGAGTGGGAAGATCCTGTCGTTTGGAGGTATAATGGACAACGGGCCATAAAAGCACGTTGTAACAATGCGCAGGGATATACCGCCGAGAGTGTACGGGGCAAGTTGATCCCGCTCGTCGATACGATCACCTTGCCTGAGGGATATACGAAACAATGGCTGGGCGAACACAAAGCGAGTAGCGAAGCCATGCGGTATCTTTTTAAAAATGTGCCCTGGGCTATTGTTATGATAATTGTTATTTTGATCATGCTGTTTAAAGATTTCCGTAAACCTACGATTATTTTCCTTTGTTTGCCGCTGGCAGCTATCGGCATTGTCTTCGGGATGCTGATCAGTGGAAAAGATTTCGGTTTTGTCGCTATTGTGGGGGCCTTGGGATTGATAGGTATGATGATTAAAAATGGAGTGGTATTGCTGGATGAGATCACTTTGCAGATTGCTTCCGGCAAAGGGAGGTTAGTGGCTTTACTGGATTCGTCGTCTTCGCGTTTCCGGCCGGTAATGATGGCTTCTTTAACGACTATCCTGGGGATGATTCCTTTGCTGGGCGACGACTTGTTCGGTTCTCTGGCGGTCACTATAATGGGCGGATTGCTGGTAGGTACGGTGATCACTTTGGTGTTTATACCTGTATTGTATGCTTTATTCTTTCCCATCGAAAAAGAAGATAAGGTCGGAGCTTTGCATAAAAGCGATAATGAACAATTGGCTAATGAATGATCGACGAATGATGAAAACAACGCTATTAATCCTGACAGTTTTATTCTTTTCCGGAGTTTGTCCGGCTCAGATAGTCGAGCTCGATTTACAGAAATGCCGGAAAATGGCGGTAGAAAATAGTAAAAAATTGCAATCGGCAGAACAACAAGGTCAAAAAGCCGGTTTTGACAAAAAAGCTTACCGGGCTAATTTCCTACCTAAACTTTCGGCTACAGGTTTATATGCCTATGTACACAAGAAGATGAAATTCGATATCGACGGGGGGTATCTGCCGGTATACGATGTGAACGATGTCGGACAGGCAGTGCCGCTGAATAGTTTGTATATGCCCGAAGGCAAACCTGTATTGGGAGCCGATGGGATACCCCTGTTCAAACAATATGCATTTATGCCGGATATCGACCTGGCTTTGGGTATTGAAAATGCTTACACGGTAGGAGTGATGTTGGAACAGCCTCTTTATATGGGGGGGAAAGTGCGTTCTGCTTTTCGCATGGCTTCGATAGGTAAAGAAATTGCAGACCTGAATGTGAAATATAATCAGGCGGAAGTACTTGCCGAAGCAGATGCGGCTTATTGGCAATATCTGAAAGTCTGTGAACAGGTCAAAGCTGCCGGAAAATACCTCGAAGTTGTGAAAGAATTGGTGCGTAATCTGGAAGATGCTTATCGGACGGGGATGGCCGCACAGAACGATCTGCTGAAAGCGCAGGTTAAACAAAATGAGGCGGAATTGATGGTACAAAAGGCACAGAACGGTCTGGCTTTGTCGGGAATGAATCTTTGCCGGATTGTCGGGGTTGATCTGATGAGTGAGCTGACGGTCAGGGATAGCCTCGGAGAAGGTATCGTTTCCGGCCTGTGGGAAGAAGGGGATAATATCACCGGCCGTCCCGAATACAATATGTTGGAACGGCAAATCGAACTGAAAGAAAAAGAAGTAGCCTTGACGCGTTCGGATTTCTTGCCTCAATTGGGAGTCTCTGCTTCGTATGGATATAGTGACGGGATTACGTTAAACGGCAAATCGGACGGTATCGCTTCTTTTGCAGCTTTGGCTTCGTTGAAAATACCTATTTATCATTGGGGAGAAGGACGTAATAAAGTCAAAGCCATGAAAGCCGAAGAAGAGATGGTGCGTTTGAAAAAAGAAGAAACCGAGCAGATGATGCAGCTCGAAGTGGCCCGGGCCCGCTATAATGTCGAAGATGCTGCTACCCGGGTTCGGCTCACACGACGGTCACTTTCTCAGGCCGAAGAAAACCTGCAGGTGAGTAAGAATCGTTTTGAAGTAGGAATGGAGACCCTTACCAATTACATGGAAGCACAGGCACAATGGCAGAAGGCTTGGAGTGATTGGATAGAGGCTAAGGCTGAACTTCGTGTGAATGAAACCTATTATTTGAAATCTACCGGAAGACTTAGTGACTAAGTCTCCGGTTTTTCTATAGGATTTTGCTCCTGGATTTCTTCTTCCGGTGTTTTTTTCGGTTTTTTCAATAACGTACGCAGGTAAAACAGCCGTACCGTTTCCGGAGAGACTTTATAGCGCATTGCAATTTTCTGAAACGAGAAACCTTCGGTCCTTAAATCTTTGATTTCTTGTTCATGTTCGAATAACTTACCGGCCCGCAGACTGCCTTTGGGACGTCCTAACTTTATTCCTTGGGCTCTGCGGCGTGCCAGAGCTTCGCGTGTACGCTGAGAAATCAACGTACGTTCGATTTCAGCACATAGACCAAAAGCGAAAGCGAGTACCTGACTGTTGATAGAAGAATCGAATTTATATCCTTCCTTAATACTGTGAATGGTGATCCCTTTTTCAATCGATTGATGAATAATGTTCATGATATTCATCATTTTCCGGCTTAGCCGGGAAACTTCGGTAATTATCAAGACATCACCTTTTTGCAGTTTTTTGAGCAGTATTCCTAATTCTCTCTCACTTTCTTTTTTTGTTCCACTCACGGTTTCTGTACACCACATGGTAATTTTCAGTTCTTGCCGATGGCAGAAATTAATTACCTCGCTTTTCTGATTCAGAATGGTTTGCTTATCTGTGCTCACCCGCAGATAAGCAGCAACTATAGGAGCTCTGTCCTTCAGTTCCTGTTTCTTTTTTTCGGGCATAGTTGTTTAGATCAGTATGAGATACTGTTAATGCTTTTTTTCTCTTTTAGTTCACAAATATACGAAAGTTGGCCAGTTATGAGAAACTTTTGTGAAAAATGAGATCTGAAAATTAAGAGATTTGAACAGTTTTTGTTTTTTTAACTTACCGATGGGAAAGAAATAAAATTAGTTTTCAAATTCCACCTACTTCGTGAAACATATATTCGATGTCGTAAGTATATATTAAGACTTTAATATTCAGTATATAATAAATAAATGTCAGATACGATGAGAAAAAGTAGGAATAGAATTTTGAAGATGAAATGGCTGGTATGGGGTTACATAGCAGCATCGATAGGGATTTTAGGATCTTGTCGGAATAAGCAGGTTCAGGTAGATATTCCGCAATTAGTAAAGACAGCTCCCGTGAATGGACATGATGGGATGACTTCTGTCACTTATCCTGGAAAAATTCAGGCTGCATCGAATGTGAAACTGGCCTTCCGGGTAGCCGGACCTATCCGTAAAATTTATGTAAACGAAGGACAATATGTGAAAAAAGGACAATTATTGGCCGAATTGGATCCCCGGGATTATCAGATTCAATTTAATGCTACTCAGGCCGAATATACCCAGGTGAAAGGCGAAGCAGACCGGATTATAGAGTTGTATCGCCGTGGAAGTGTTTCGGTGAATGAGTACGATAAAGCCGTCGCTGCACGTAAAAGGGTGACCGCTTTATATAATGCACACCGGAATGCATTGAACGATACCCGTTTGAAAGCTCCCTTCGATGGTTATGTACAAAATAAGTACTTCAACGCTCCTGAGATTGTGAATCAGGGTACTCCGGTGGTATCGATGATCGATAACGATTATTTTGAAGTGGACGTCAATATCCCTTCCGGAGATTTTATCCGGCGTGAGGATTTTATGACTTTCCACGCGAATGCCGATGTTTGTCCCGATTCGATTCTGCCTTTGGAACTGCTCGACATCACTCAGGGGGCAAATTACAACCAGTTGTTTACAGCTCGTTTCCGTTTAAAACGGAATCCGGTTCTGGCGCCAGGTATGAGTGTCTCCGTTACAATCGGATTTAAGCCCTCTTCAGAAGCGATGAGTATTGTTCCTGTCTCGGCCTTGTTTATGAAAGACGGACAGTCGTTTGTCTGGTTGTATAATGAGCAGGACGAAACGATCGAACCGGTGAGTGTCGCCGTAGAACGCCTGACAAAAGATGGAGAAGCAATTGTGAGATCTGCTTTGAGGAAAGGGCAAACGGTGATTTCTGCCGGTGTCAATGATTTGAAGGAAGGGCAGAAAGTAAAACTTTTACCTCCCGTCCCGGCTTCGAATGTTGGAGGGCTGTTGTAATGTAAATAGGAATGTCGGGCTTTCAGACCGGTATAGGACTAAATAGGAAAATCTTAAATTATGAACTTTACAGAATATGCTTTAAAAAATAAGGCGCTGGTTTATTTTTTTGTTTTTGTATTGGTAGTCGGAGGAATTTATTCCTTCTTTACCATGAGTAAATTAGAAGACCCGGCCATTACGGTGAAACAAGCTATGGTCGTAACTACTTTCCCCGGTGCATCTGCCTGGCAGGTGGAATTGGAGGTGACCGATGTACTCGAGAAATCGATCCGTTCTATGGGAGACCTGGATCATGTAGAATCGCGTTCTATGGACGATATCTCACTTATTCTGGTCGAATTGAGCAGTACGGTACCATTAGCAGAATTACAGCAGAATTGGGATATCCTGCGCCGTAAAGTGGCGAACGTACAAGCTCAGTTACCGGCCGGTGCCCAGCCTTCGACGGTCATGGACGATTTCGGCGATGTATACGGGATGTTTTATGCAATGACATCGGATGGCTTCGATTATCAGAAAATGATGGACTATGCCCAGTTGGTAAGACGTACTGTGCTGGATATCGACGGGGTGAGCAGTGTCGACATATATGGAGAACGGCCGGCCTGTATCGATATCGATATTCAGGAATCGAAAATGGCCAATTTGGGGGTTCATCCTGCCGAGATCATCCTCACCCTCCGCGGACAAAATGCAACGGTCTATTCCGGTTACTATAACAGTGGGGAAAAAAGAGTACGCGTAGGAATAGACGGCGATTTCAATGGAATTGAAGATATCCGTAATCTCCTGATCCGGGGACACGAAGAAGACGATATCCGTTTGGGAGACGTGGCCGATATTACCAAAGGGTACGTTCAGCCTCAGCAAGAGGGATTGAAATATGATACGCTGCCGGCTATCGCTATATCGATAGCGATGCAAAAAGGGGGAAATATCATCCAGTTGGGAAAAGTAATCGATCAAAAATTGGACGAACTGAAGCAAAATATCATTCCTGCCGGTATAAATTTCGAGAAAGTATTTTTTCAGCCTACCCGGGTAAAAGATGCGATCAGTGTATTTATGGTCAACCTGATCGAATCTGTATTGATTGTGATCATCGTGGTGATGTTAGCCATGGGATTCCGTAGTGGTTATATAATCGGGATCGGATTGGTGGTAGTTGTTTTGGGTTCTTTTGTGATTTTACATATGATGCACGGCACTTTACAAAGGGTATCCCTGGCATCGTTTATTGTAGCTATGGGAATGCTGGTCGATAATGCCATCGTTATTACCGACGGGATTATGGTGGATATGAAACGGGGGATTCCCAAGCCGGATGCTTTGGTCAATATCACGAAGAAAACGGCTTGGGCATTGTTGGGGGCTACTACGATCGGTATCCTGACTTTTTTACCGATCTATATGTCGCCCGATACAACCGGCGAATATGTCCGTGACCTTTTTATCGTATTGGCTGTATCGCTATGGCTGAGCTGGATATTGGCGCTGGCTTATGTTCCGATCCAGGCCGACCGGGCTTTTAAACCCAAAGTGGTCGAACCGGGAGAACCCGATAATCCGTTCAACGGCAGAATTTACCGGCAATATCAGCGACTTCTCCGTTTTGCCATCCACTATCGTTGGATCTGGATTGTAGCTACTGTGATTTTACTGGTTTTTAGTGTTTACGGTTATCGGTTTATAAAACAGGGATTTTTTCCCGACTTGAGTTATAATCAATTGTATATCGAATATAAAATGCCTTTCGGTACCAATCCTGAGACTGTCGAAAAAGATTTGGCCAGTATGGAAAAATATTTGATGAGTCGGCCTGAAATCACCGCCGTAACCACAAGTTTGGGTGGAACTCCCTCGCGTTATAATCTGGTCCGTACGGTGGCCGAGCCCGCTTTAAGTTATGGGGAACTGATCGTTGATTTTACTTCGCCGGCGGCTCTGAAGGAACATTTGAATGAATTGCAGGCTTATCTTTCTTCTCATTATCCGCAGGCATATGTGCGGATGAAACAGTACAACCTGATGTATATGGATTTCCCGATTCAGTTTATGATTTCAGGTCCCGATCCGGCAGTATTAAAATCACTCTGTGCACAGGTTGAAGGGATCATGCGGGCAGATTCATCGGTAATGCTGGTAACCAATAATTGGGGCCCGGAGACTCCGGCGATGCGGGTGGATTATCAACAGCAGACTGCCCGGGATGTAAACCTGAGCCGGGAAGATGTCGGGTTGGCCGTACTGGCTGCTACCGACGGCTTGCCGATCGGTTCTTATTATGAGGGCGAACATCCTTTACCGATCTATCTGAAAAGTGTGAACGATCAGGGACAACGACCCGGGCAGATCGGTAATGTCCCGGTTTGGAGTATGGTTCCTTCGACGAATGGAATAGGCCTCGGTACAGTGAAAGAGTTGATGACCGGAATGATCGGTACCGATGATGTATTAAAACGATTGATCGGTTCAGTACCGCTCAACCAGGCTAGTAGTGGAGTGGAAGTCGGCTGGGAAGTACCGGTCGTACGTCGTTATAACGGACAGCGTTCTATTGCTGTACAATGTAATAACGCTCCCGGATATACGACTACCGCAGCCAGAAATAGCTTGCTTCCGAAAATCGAGGCATTGGATATTCCTCCTGGTTATACTACAGCCTGGCAAGGCGAATACCTGGCAAGTACGCAGTCACAGTTTTATTTGTTTAAAAATGTACCGATCGCTATCGTGCTCATATTGGCTATATTGATCGCTCTGTTTAAAGATTTCCGTAAGCCACTGATGATCTTGTTGTGTTTACCGTTGGCCATTACGGGAGTGGTGGCCGGAATGCTGATCGCCGGTAAAGAATTTGGTTTTGTGGCGATTGTCGGGGCCTTGGGATTGGTCGGCATGATGATTAAGAATGGGGTAGTTTTGGTAGATGAAGTCGATATTCAAATCCGTTCCGGGAAAGATCCTTTTCTGGCTTTGGTAGATGCTTCTACCTCCCGTTTACGTCCGGTATTCCTGGCGGCGATGACGACTATTTTGGGAATGATCCCTTTGGTGAACGACGATATGTTCGGGGCTTTGGCGGTTACGATTATGGGAGGACTGTTTATCGGAACAATCATTACTCTGGTGATTTTACCGATATTATATTCTTTATTTTTCCGTATCCGTCCTGCTAAACACGGAGAAGAAGAACAACAGCAACAACAACAAATACGAATCAATTGGAGGTAATATGAAGGCACTTTTAATGATTTTGATCTTTTTTCCTGGAGTTTTATCGGCTCAGGTGGAGCTGGATTTACAGTTATGCCGGGAAATGGCTATTCGCAATAGTAAGGAGATGGAAATCGCCGACCGGCAACACCGGAAGGCTATGTTCGATACCAAATCCTACCGGGCGGATTATTTGCCTAAATTGTCTGCTGTCGGAGTCGGATTTTATAATCAGAAAAAATATAATTATAAATTGAAAGGAGGATATCTTCCCACTTATAAACCGGGAGAGAATGGGCAATTGGAACCGAATGTAATGATCGATCCCGCAACCCAGAAACCGGTGATTGGAAGTGATGGCAATCCGGTTTTCAATGAATATGCTTTTTTACCGGATATCCGTTTACAATTGAAGTTGAGAGGGGTTTATATGGCTGGGGCTCAGCTAGAACAACCGGTCTATCTGGGAGGTAAAGTCCGGGCTGCACATCGGATGGCACAATTGGGAGAGGACATCGCTGTCGAGAATATCCGGTTGAGCCGTTCTGAAATCGTGGTAGCGACAGACGAAGCTTATTGGCAACTGTTGAGAGTCGGCGAGCAGGTGTCCGCTGCCGAGAAGTACAGACAGGTCGTGAAAGAACTCCTGCAAAACCTGCGGGATGCTCAGGTGGTCGGAATGGCTACACCCAACGATGTACTGAAAGCCCAGGTCCGCTACAATGAGGCTGGCTTGATGTTGCAGAAAGCACAGAACGGACAGGTGTTGGCGAGCATGAATCTATGCCGGTTGGTCGGCCTCAATCTGCAAACGGAATTACACCTGCAAGATTCTTTGACAGATAAGATAGATCCTCGCATCTGGGCTTTGGATACTTCTGTGGAACAGCGCCCCGATTATACGATGTTGGCTCAGGAAGTAGACCTCAGGAAAAAACAAGTCGATTTGACACGGGCTGATTTTTTACCTCAGATCGGAGTGACCGCCGGTTATGGCTATGGAGGAGGATTGCAATTGAATGGAGATGATGAGGCAAGTGCTACTTTCTCGGCTATGGCAGCAGTGAAAATTCCCGTATTCCATTGGGGAGAAGGGAAAAATAAAGTAAGATCCGCCCGGATGGAGGAAGAAATCAGCCGTCTGAATCTTGAAAAAACAACGGATTTGATGCGTCTGCAAATTACTTCCGCCCGGTTTTCTGTTACAGATGCCCAAAAACGGGTAGAGATGGCCCGGAATGCCCTGTCGCAGGCAAAGGAAAACCTGAAAATCAGCAATGACCAGTATCAGGTGGGTATGGAAAACCTCACTGCCTTGCTGGAAGCACAGGCACAGTGGCAAGAAACCTGGAGCCAGTGGATCGATGCGAAAGCCTTGTTACACCTGAGTGTATCCCAATACCTGAAAGCGATTGGAAAGTTGGACTGAAGATAAATTCGAAGACTACTTATGAAAATTTTGATTTGATTTTTCTTTTTGAATTTATTATATTTGTTTTATTAATTATAAATTTTATTAAATGAAAAGAAGACTAATGTTATTTGTGTTTCAGTGTTAATTATGGGAATTGGTATTATTGGAAGTAATTGGAGTGTGAATGAGCATACTGCTGACTTTTTAGCTTTTGCTAATATGGAGGCATTAGCTCGTGGGGAATCTGGAAGTGGGATCACTTGTTGGAGGACTGTTTCGATGAATGGGGCTGGTAGGCCTGCTCATTACACTTATTGTGGAAGTTGTGATGCTGTATTGGCCCGGGAGGTTGCTGATAAAGATTATTGTCCTCGTTGATTTTAAGGGGTGTCAAATTTTTTTGATCACCCCCTCATTTATTTGTATCTCTATGAGAAATCTGTTTTGTCTGTTTTTGGGTGTGGTGCTGGCCATAGCTTGTACGCATAAAGAGTTTTATTCTTTTACAAATGAGAAGAATTTAGAAATGATATCGGTTAAGATCGACGAGATTCTTTTGGCCGATTTTATGATAAAGAAAGGGAATTATTTGTTCATGATCAGTACCCGATCGGATTCTATGGTTTATTTGTATGCTTTACCTGATTTGCAGTACTGTAAAAGTTTTGGGATAAAAGGAAAAGGTCCCGGTGAGTTTATCTTGCCTATGTTTGTAGAAGCTCCGGGAAATGATGTTTATATATGGGGATATTCCGACGTTAGATTGATTCGTTGTTTTTCAGTAGATTCTAATGCACATATTACTGTAAAGCAAGATTATCATTTGGATAAATACGAAACTTTTAATTTTATGCATTTGATCCGGGATTCTATATGTGTATATAGTTTAATGCCTACACAGCCTTTGGTAAAATTATACGATTTGAAAAATGGGAAAAATATGGGGGAATTGAAAATTGGATCTAAAAATAGGGTAAATTCCTATTTGTCCGATGGAGATGGGGTGATGGCTGCCAATGATTCGGTGATTATTGTCGCTTATCATTATAAAAAGCAGATCGATATTTATGATGTCAGTACTTTGAAACTGAAAAAGCGATTGATCGGGGATTACCGCCCTCAAAAATTAACAGACGATTTTACAGAAAATAAATATCATTATGTAGATATAGTTGCCGGAAAGAAAAGATTCTATGCTCTATACCGGGGATGCAGAAATAAAGATGCCAAAGAAAATAGTGATATTCTGGAGTCTTTTGATTATGATGGAAATCCTGTTATTAAATATAAATTCAATGATTTAAGTCCCGATATTTTTTATGTAGATGATGAAGCTGCTGTTTTATATGGTTATAAGTCCGCATACCCGGACTTAATGCTAAAATATGAATTAGAAGAAAGACTTCCGACTTATCAGGTCGATATTGATGAAAAACAAAGCTTTCGTTCCGTGTGCCGAAACTGACGTTTGGCGATTACTGGTTGGAACTGCCCACGCGCTTCAGTAAAGGGCAGTTGACTTATTTACTATATGGCAAAGAACTGTCTTCCTCAGGCTCTTACCTGAAGCTGTGGGTGAAAAAACGATTAAAAATAAGTTTTGACGGCAAAAAGAAACTGGAGAATTTCGATGTCCTGGGACATGTCAATAAGTTCTGTCGGCTCAAAATTAGCAATTATTTATGAAGGGGGTACTTTAAACCTAACCGGATGTATGGATAGCTGAGTTACCCGCTCGGAATAGTTTTCTGTAAGAAATTGATTTTAAATCTGATTCTAATATAAGAGATCAGGAAACCTTCTTTCATTGAAATTTATGGTTTTCAGCTCCGGTTTAGCTTGCCATGCAATGATAACACCGCAGACGAATAGGTACAAAAATCTCCTGCAGAGTTCTGTATTTGAGGAGGATAAATAGAACATCTGCAGGAGATATTTTAATTTGAAATCCGATGTTTTATTTTACGGGAAATTCCGGTATTGCCGGGACTTCTTTCTTTTCGGTTTTCAGTTTTTCCAGGATCACTTCGATGGCTTTGTTCAATTGTTGGTCTTCGCCGTTGAACTCCAGGTAAGGATCGTTTTCCAACAGAATATCCGGATCTACCCCGTGACCTTCGATGATAAAGCCGCTACCGTCAGCTGCAAAAGGAGCATAGGAGGGGGTGACGATAGAACCTCCGTCGACTACCGGAATGGTGCCGCTGTAACCGACTACTCCTCCCCATGTCCGGTGGCCGATGACCGTACCCAGTTTATTGAATTTAAAACGATAGGGGAACAGGTCTCCGTCGGATGCCGAGTATTCGTTTACCAATAACACTTTCGGTCCGAGGAAAGTGCCTACCGGACTTACCGAACCCGAAGTCTGGTTGGTATGCATCGTATAAAAATGAGGGGTACGCATCAGGCGCTCGGTAATCATCGGAGATACATTTCCACCGCCATTGCCCCGATCGTCGATGATCAGGGCTTTTTTACCCAATTGCGGGTAATAATGCTTGACGAATTCGTTCAGCCCGTCGACACCCATGTCCGGAATATGGATGTAACCTACTTCTCCGTTGGTGGCTTCACTCACTTTCCTGATGTTATTTTGTACCCAATTGTAATAATAAAGTTGCGATTCGTCGCTGAGTGGGGTTACTAATACCTGGCGGGCTCCTGCTGTTTCAGGCCGGGTATTCACTGTGAGTTCTACCGTTTTGCCAGCTTTGCCGATCAGTTCGCTAAAGAGATTCTCGGTTTCTTTCAGCGATTTGCCGTTGATGGCCAAAATATAATGACCTTCTTTTACCTCCACGCCGGGCATAGTCAGGGGCGAACGGGTCGCTTCGTTCCAGTTGGCTCCTTCTATGATTTTGGTCACTTTAAAATAACCCGAAGGATCTTTTTTGAAACGGGCGCCTAACAAGCCCATCGGGATTCTTGCGGGTGTCGGATGTTCACCGTTGGCAGAATAAGCATGGCCGACACTCAGTTCTCCGATCATTTCTCCGATGACATAAGTGAGGTCTGTCCGGTGATTGACATGAGGAATCAGGACTTTGTATTTTTCATACACTCCTTGCCAATCTACTCCATGCATATTTTTAGCGTAGAAGAAATCTCGCATTTGCCGCCAACTTTCATTGTAGATTTGCATCCATTCCTGATGATAGTCGATGTATTTTTTCAGGTCCGAAGTAGAAATCGGGTGATTTACACTTACCGGGGCACTAGGGATGTCGATAACCTGAAAAGCCCTGCCTGATTGTGCAATTGCTTTTTCATAACCCGGACCGAAAATGATCCGGCTATTCAGATCTGTTTCCTTCCGGTCTTTCAGGTTATATATACTGGTATTACCATAACGGTTGAAATAAACCTGATTACCGATCATATGCAGATCGTGGTAATTTCCTGCTGAGACTGGTAGTTCGATAATCCGGTTGGCGATATTCGTATAGTCGTATTCATTTTTCGGATGCTCTTTCGTTGCTTCGGATTTCTTGGTCTCCCTGGTGGGCGGTGTTTGTTGGGGAGCTTTCGGATTGTCGTTTTCCGGAGCAAAGGGAATGGTGGCATCTTGGGTAAGAGGCAAAATGTATATTTTATTCATATTGTTGTACACATGGTTCCATTCCGTACTACTGTAGGTCGGGTTGAAGGTACGGGCAGATACGAAAACCAGGTATTTACCGTCTTTACTGAAATTCGGTGAACTGACATTATACCAACCGTCGGTCATTTGATGTTTTTCTTTGCTATTCCGGTCATAAATGATGATATTATCCATCTCTTTTCCCGGTTGGATGTAGGTGATATACCGGCTATCTTGTGACCAGTTGAACGAGTTGATCGGTCCGACACCGGAACTGGCGATAACTTCGGTTTTCCCATCGCTTACCTGAGTCAGATTAAGGGTATTCTTTTTTTCACTCCAAAGAATGGAGCGGGAATCGGGAGCCCATTTCAGATCGAAGATATAGGTTTTCAAATCTTTCGTCAGCATTTTTTCTTCTCCGGTAAAAGCATCTCTCAGCCAGATATTGAATTCTCCGTTTTTGTCCGAGATATAGGCGATCCATTTTCCATCCGGCGACCATTGCGGATTGCGGTCGTTGGCATTTGAGGAATTGGTCAGATTATAGGTAATACCGGATTTTGCCGGTAGGGTGAAAATATCTCCCCGGGCGGCGACGACAACCCGTTCTCCGTTGGGGGCAACGTCCATTCTGCTGATTTGTCCGCTGACATCCTTCCATTCCGGTCGCGCCCAATTTTGGTCGTTATCGATCTCGACAGGAATCGGGGAAGCCTTTTCGGTCCGGGTGTCGAATTTATAGAGGATACCGCCTTGTTCATATACGATCTGATCTCCTCCCAGGGCTGGGAATTTGATGTCGTAGTCTTTGTTGAAGGTTAATTGGCGGGTAGTCTTATCCGATAAGTTATAAACATAGAGATTCATGATGTCGTCCCGGTCGGAAATGAAGTATATTTTATTCCCGTCTGCGGACCACATGGGAATGATATCCTGGCGGATTTCGTCTGTTATTTTCTGTGATTGGTGTGTGTCGAAATCATAAATCCGAATGTCGTCGGCCATACCTCCCTGATATCTTTTCCAGGTACGGAATTCTCTGAATACATAATTGTAAGCCAGTTTTTTCCCATCCGGGGAATAAGATGCGAAGCCTCCGTTTTTGAGGGGGATTTCGACAGCTTCTCCTCCCTCGGCGGGAACAGTCATTAATTGTCCGGTAAAGTCGTTGAAAGTGAATTGCCGGGTGCGGAACAGGATATGTTTGCTGTCCGGGGTCCAGCCGATGACGATGTTGTTAGGGCCCATCCGGTCGCCTAAATCATCCCGGTTCAGGGTTGCGGTATAGGTCAGACGCCGGGGAATACCACCTGCCGAAGGGATCACAAATACTTCTGTATTTCCGTCGTATTGCCCGGTGAATGCAATGTATTTTCCATCCGGTGAAATACGTGGAAACATTTCGTATCCGATATCCGAAGTTAATTTGCGGGCTGTTCCTCCTTGATCGCTTACCGTGTATAAATCGCCGGCATACGAAAAAACGATCTGTTTACCGTTGATATGGGGAAAGCGGATTAAACGTGCTTCTTCTGCTTTGCCGATCGATACGATCAGAAAACAAATGAATGTGAATATAAAAGTTCTCATGTGTGATGAATTATAGGTTTGAACACAAAGATAACAATGAATATTTAATATAAAGAAATAAAAACTGCAGAGTCATAATAAATAATTACAAAGAGAAAAAAAAGCTTGGTGAGAATATCCCTGTAATTTTATGCTCTGCAGAAAACGAAAGGTTCGTTTTTTGGTCGGTTTACGACTTGGGAGGGTCAACCGACAAATCCTATGATTATGATCGTTCGATAACTAAATTTTTGTTGTATCCGTAGAATGGTTTGTAACCTGACAAAGGTAAGGTGAAATCTATTTTTTTTTGAATATCGGTTTCGGACATTGTGGTGGACAAATAGAGAAATAATGTTTAGTTAAATAATTGATAAATATGTGTTTGATGTTTTTGAAATGGGTGGACACTCCATTTCAATTTGCTTTTGTCTACCCAATTTTAATCTTTTTATCGGTTAGAAAATCCAGTTTATAAATTTTTCAGAAACTCATCCAGATCGATTTCTTTTTGAAGTTTCGTCGAGATTTTATGCGCCAGTCGGTTTTTTCTCTTTCGCAGGGCTTCGGGGCTTGCGTGGAAAATGGTGGTCATGTCTGTCATCCTCCACTGGTGGTGAATCATACTGGCTAATAATAATTCGTCTGTATTACATTCGGGAAACATGCGTTGAAACCGGATACTGAAGTTACCGTCAAAATTCGTCAACCGGTAGATTAGTCGCCCGGAAGAATTTGCTTTTTGCTGGATTAAAGCTTCGTAAAGTCTTTTGTAACTTTCCGAAGATAAATGATGGAGGCTTTTTTCCCGATTTAGCAGGCGTTCCAGTTCATCATAGGCAATATGATTTTCGGTGATGAATTCTTTTGTCATCATAAAACTCCATTCCCGGTGTTTGATTGTTTCGGATAATTTTTCATACTGGACTTTCAATTTCCGGTGGCGGAAGTAAAGGAAAAGAGAGATAAGGGAAAAAGTAAATAGGCAAATGATGATGAGTAACAGGATTTGCGAGTAGTTTATCATCGGGGTATGGGAGATGCCGGATGAATTCCGGACTGAAAGGAGGGTGTCTTTCAATCGGAGGGTTTCGTCTTTCCAATAAAGGGCTTCGGCATAATTTCCATGTTGTATTCCGATATTGGCTTGGGTTTGACAATAGCTGATGAGACGGCAGATCGAATCCTGAGTTACCGGTGTAGATCGCTTGTCTAGCCATGAAGACGGGTTAGGGGTGTGGGTTGCACATGAAATTATCAGTGTCAGTATAAAAGTGAGAAAGATAGGTTTGCTCATGCGACTCCGTATTTTGTTTGCAAACATATACTATCTTTAACGGATTATCAATGTTTTTCCGGTTCACTTTTTTAAAGACAATAATTTTTAAGCAAAATACACAACTTTCTAGGTTAACTATTTTTCTTTTATGATTCTGCTTCCTGAATAATTATGTGAATTTTCGATTTGTGGATTCCCTTTTATAACCAAGCGGGAATGCCCGTATAAATCATAGGTCAACCGTTGGTTTACTTGTATCTCGGCTTTGGCTCCGATGGATAATTGGATGTCCGCATTTTGAGTTTCCAATTCCCGGGCTTCCAGACGGGCTGCTGTTTTCAAAATGGCTTGTAAGTTTTGGGCTTCTCCTTTGATCTCCAGGATTCCGGAGGTGCGTGCCTCTGCCTGAATATCTTCGGCTTTTAGTCTGATCCGGATCTGGCCTCCGGTTGTTGCTTCCAGACGGATTGTCCGGAGGTTCCAGATTTGAGGCCAGGCATCTATTCTGGAATGGTTGGAGGCTTTCAGACTCCCGAGGGTCGGCATACTGATCAATACATTCATCGAAGCGTATTTGACGATATTTACGCTGTCCGGAATATAAATTTTTAATACCTTGTTTTTGACCGTAGTTTTAATATAAGAAAACAGGTTATCGTCAGCCTCTACGGTGATCGGTTCCATTTCTCCCCGGACGATAGCGACATCGATTCCCCGGGAAATTTCGATACTGGTGAAATCTGCTGTTTCACGCTGTTGTGTCAGGACATATCCCGAACCTTTTACATTTTTCTGCCCCCAGACAGCAGAAATAGTCAGATAGAAAACTAAAAGTAATAATCCCGGTCGTTTATAAATTTTCATAGCGTTGAATTTTTCTCTGTTTAACGCTTTTATCCGGATCCGGGTTCGGTGAGAATAAAAAAACTGCCGTTGCCGGCAGTCTCTCAAGTTTGTGGTATAGATAGTAGTAATTGGTTATAAGTTTATCCGGCATTGATAAATTTCTTCACCAGTGCCTGAATATTTTCAGGATGGTTACTGATGTCTTGCCGTAAGGTTTTATCGTGATATGAATTTAGTTTGTCGATCATTCCATCGATTAAGCTGGCACTGAAAACGCCCTGAGCTTCATATATGGCTCTTTGGTTAGCGAGGCATTCGGCCGATTCTGCACAAGAAGTCGGTAGATGGCTCAATCGTTCTGCTATATGCTTATGGGCATCGTCGAAAATGTTGACATTGACATACCGTTCCTCTGCATATGGGAGGGCATCGGGCATTTCGAAACCATGCCGTGCGGCTACTGCAAGTCCGGCTAATAACAAATACACATCGGCCGATCCGTCCGGACAACGAAATTCTATGGTTTGTTTAGTACTCAGGTCTGCATGGCCTGCTTGCTCGAGAGGATTAGCATCGGTGATCATTTCATTGGCTCCCTGTGTCCAACCCAGAGGTACACGTACCAGCACCGAACGGTTACGGTCGCCCCAGCAGATATTGGTCGGAGCTTCCTGATGCGGTACCAGACGAAAATAAGATGTCGGATTTGTATTACCGAAAGCTGTCAAAGAAGGAGCTATTTCCAAGATACCGGCAATAGCTTTTTTGGCCGCTTCCGTAAGTTGACCGTTTTCGATATACATGTTTTTTCCTTCTTTCATCAGACGGGTATGGATATGTAATCCGCTTCCGGCTTTTCCTGTCGTGATCTTGGGTGCGAAGGTCAGGTCTACCCCATATTGATAAGCAAGTGTCCGGAGTATCCATTTGGCGATAACCAACTGGTCGGCAGCTTCTTCTATATCGACCGGCAAAAATTCGATCTCATTCTGTTCGTATTGCAAGTTACCGATCGTGAAATTCCCGACTTCAGAATGGCCGTATTTGATTTGTCCTCCCGCTTGTGCGATGGCACGCATTGCTTCCTTTCGGAGATTGGCCCATTTGCAGAAAGGCATAGATTCATGGTATCCTCGCTGATCCGGTGTCTCGAATAAGTCTTCTTTCTCGCTGATGACATAATATTCCAGTTCCCCCATAGCCTGAAATTCCATACCGGTAACTTTCTTAAACTCTTCGTGTGCCTTGCGAAGGGTATACTCCGGAGCGCTCTCCAAAGGTTTACCGTCTTTCGTATAGTAACTGCAAAGAATGTCTAGTGCAGGAATATCACTGAAAGGGTTCAAAAAGGCAGTCCGGTAACGGGGTATCACGTATAAATCGCTTGAACCGGCCTGTATATAAGGAAATAAACTGGATCCATCCACCCGTTCACCATAGGTCAGAATGCTATCCAGGTGTTCCAGGCTGTTAATAATGAAGTTCAGTGTTTTCAATCGTCCGTCTGCTCCGGCATAACGAAAATTGATCATTTCAATATCGTTTTTCGTCACATATCGAATAATATCCGCTTTGGTGAACTCTTTTTGAGGCTTATTCAAGAATTTCACCAGTGGATTGGGATTAAGTATCGTATTTCCTTCCATAAATCCTTTGTTAACAGTTACGGAGCAAAACTATGAAAATTTTTCTAAATCGAGAACGTTTGCGTAACAAATTATAAGTTAAAATTCTTTTATTTTTAGGTATTGTTAGTTTTTGTCGCTCTTCTTCTCGGCAAATGACGGGAAAAAAAAAGAAGGTATAAATCTGATTTGTGGATAATTATGCATTTATTTTAAATAATAATTCGATTATATTCAAGTGTTTTTCCGGGATGGTGATGAAATAATTGCATAAATATTTGTTTATAATAAATATTTATGCATAGCTTTGTCCTGTTGTTTGAATGAAGAGGTTCGTTCAGGCACAATTTAGAAATATCAATATAAATCATTAAAATTTTCAGGTGAGATGAAAATAGATGTTATGGTTGCTTCGGTCGGGCATTTGAAGTATGTAAAAGTAATAAACGATACCATTGATGAGGCTGCAAAAGCCCGGGGGACGGGTATTGCACGAAGAACCGACGAATACATCGCCGATAAAATCAATCAGGGAAAAGCGATTATTGCTCTAAACCGGGAAGAGTTTGTAGGATTTTGTTATATCGAATCCTGGGGACATGAAAAGTTTGTGGCTAATTCAGGATTGATTGTAAAGCCGTCTTACCGGGGAATGGGAGTCGCTAAGCGGATCAAAAAAGCTGCTTTCGATTTGTCCAGAAAAAAGTTCCCCCATGCAAAATTATTCGGTTTGACGACCGGTGAACAAGTGATGCGTATCAATACCGAATTGGGATATGTACCGGTGACCTTTGCTAAACTGACGGACGACGAACAGTTTTGGGCGGGATGTAAATCCTGTGTCAATTATGATATCCTGCTCCGGACGAATATGACGAAATGCTTGTGTACCGGTATGGTGTACGATCCCGAAGTTGCTGCAAAAAGAGAAGCGGATAAAAAGCTGGAAGAGAAAAAACAAAGCAACGGAATTGTAAAATTGTTGAAAAAAGTGATTTAATAGTCAGGATAAAACCATGAAAGAAAAAGTAGTACTGGCCTATAGCGGAGGATTGGATACCTCTTATTGTGTAAAATACCTGAGTGAAGAATTGGGCCTGGAAGTATATACCGCTTTGGCAAATACCGGAGGATTTACCGAAGCCGAGCTGAAAACTGTCGAAAAAAAAGCTTATGCATTGGGGGCGAAGGAACATGTTAACCTGGATGTGACAGAGGATTATTATGAGAAGTGTATCCGTTATATGGTGTTCGGTAATGTTTTGCGGAATAAAACCTACCCTGTATCGGTGAGCTCCGAACGGACTTTCCAGGCATTGGCTATCGTGAACTATGCAAAAAAAGTGGGAGCACAATATATCGCTCACGGGAGTACAGGAGCAGGAAACGATCAAGTGCGTTTCGATTTGTGTTTTGCTGTTTTTGCCCCGGAGATGAAAGTAATTACTCCTACACGCGATCTGAGACTTTCCCGGGAAACGGAGATCGGGTACCTGAAAGCCCATGGTGTCCATTCCGATTGGAAGAAAATGGAATATTCGGTAAACAAAGGTATATGGGGAACTTCTGTCGGGGGAAAAGAAACTTTACATTCCAATACGAATTTACCGGATAAGGCTTATCCTTCTCCTCTCGTGAAAGAAGGTTGTGAATCACTTGAGCTGGAATTCGGGCAGGGAGAGATCGTAGGAGTAAACGGGGAGAAAATTTCCCGGATCGCTGCCATTCGTAAAATAGAAGAGATCGGTGCCGCCTGGGCGATCGGTAGGGATACCCATGTGGGAGATACCCTGGTCGGGATTAAAGGACGGGTAGGGTTTGAGGCTGCTGCTCCGATGCTGATCATTAAAGCACACGAATTGCTCGAAAAACATACACTGACGAAATGGCAACAATATTGGAAAGAACAACTGGGTAATTGGTACGGGATGTTCCTCCACGAAGCGATGTACTCAGAGCCTGTGATGAGGGATATTGAAAGATTTTTAGAAAATAGTCAGCAAAAAGTAAGCGGCAAAGTATTCATTCGCCTTCGGCCTTATCATTTCGATCTGATCGGTATCGAGTCGGAATATGATCTCATGAATTCGGGATTTGCCGAGTATGGTGAAATGAATAAGGCCTGGACAGCAGACGATGTGAAAGGCTTTACTAAAATATTGTCGATGCCTTTGCGGATATACAATGTAGTAAATGGATTATAACCCTGAAAATAAATTGCAATGAGAGTAGGAATTGCCGGAGCTGCCGGTTATACAGCGGGGGAATTGATCCGGATACTGATCGGTCACCCCGGAGCAGAACTCAGATATATTCAGAGTGAATCCCACCAGGGATTGCCGGTATATAAAGTACATCAAGATTTGTTGTATTCCCGGCTTGTTTTCTCGGATATCGATTTTTCAGATATTGACGTACTCTTTCTCTGTATGGGACATGGGGTGTCGGGAAAATTTCTGAATGTTCATCCGATCCCTGCAAATGTGAAGATTATCGACCTTGGGAATGATTTTCGTTTGGAAAAGGAGTCCAACGGTTTTATTTATGGCCTGCCTGAGTTGTCCCGTGAAGAGATTAGAAAGGGGCGATATGTAGCTAACCCGGGATGTTTCGCTACAGCCATCGAGCTGGGACTTATTCCGTTGGCTTCGATCGGGCGCTTACCGGAAGAGATTACTGTTGTGGGGATTACCGGATCGACCGGTGCCGGCCAAAAGCCGACAGCAGATACTCATTTCAGTAATCGTTGTAATAATCTCTCCAATTATAAGGTTTTCACCCACCGGCATTTGGATGAAATCCGGGAGACTTTGGTGAGAGCAGGAGCAAAAGGCTTCCCCGATTTGGCTTTTGTACCGGTGAGGGGGTGCCATACCCGGGGGATACTGGTCAATACGGTGATTCGTACGGATATTACGATCGAAAGCATTACAGCCCTTTATAAAGCTTATTATAATACACATCCTTTTGTATATGTCTCTGACGAACCGTTGTATCTGAAACAAGTAGTGAATACGAACTACTGCTATATTCATATCTCTAAGCAAGGCGAACAAATGCTGATCACTTCAGTGATCGACAACCTGCTGAAGGGGGCTTCCGGCCAGGCAGTTCAAAATATGAACTTGCTTTTTGGCCTGGAAGAAACAACCGGTCTCCGTCTGAAGGCCAACTATTTTTGACTGAAAGCCTGGAAGCGATGTTTCTTTCAGCTTTTTACCTTTACCTTTTTTATTATGGGATTATTCGAAGTTTATAGTTTATTGGATTTGGAACCGGTAAAAGCCAAAGGAGCTTACCTCTGGGATAAAAATGGGGATAAATATCTTGATTTTTATGGAGGACATGCCGTGATTTCCATCGGTCACAGCCATCCGGTATATGTGGAGAAAATGACTCGCCAGCTGAATCGGATCGGTTTTTATTCGAATGCGGTGAGGAATCCTTTACAGGATGAATTGGCTTTGCTATTGGGAAAAGTTTCCGGTTATCCGGAATACAACTTATTCCTTTGCAATAGTGGAGCCGAAGCGAACGAAAATGCGTTGAAGCTGGCCTCTTTCATTACAGACCGGTCCAAAATACTGGCTATGAGAGCTGCGTTTCACGGTAGGACGAGTGTGGCGGTGGCGGTGACGGATAATCCGGCCATTCAAGCACCCTTGAACCGATGTCATGAGGTGACTTTTATTGGATTGAACGATCGGAAGGCATTGGAAAGCGAGCTGGAGACCGGTGCTTATGCTGCTGTGATTGTCGAAGGTATACAGGGAGTCGGTGGTATACAAATGCCTGATACCGGTTTCTTGCAGTCGATGCGCGAACTTTGCACCTCTACAGGTACTCTGATGATTGTAGACGAAGTACAATCCGGATATGGGCGTACAGGTAAATTCTTCGCTCATCAGCATGCCGGTGTTTTACCGGATATCATCACGATGGCTAAAGGGATGGGCAACGGCTTTCCGATAGGTGGTTTGTTGATTTCGCCTAAGATTAAAGCCCGTAAAGGAATGCTCGGGACTACTTTCGGCGGAAATCATCTGGCTTGTGCCGCTGCTCTGGCAGTATTGGAGGTTATACAACAAGAATATTTGGTCAATAATGCTGCCGGCTTGGGGAAATATCTGATTCAGGAATTGAAGAATATGCCGGGGGTGAAGGAAGTACGGGGAAAAGGCTTGATGATAGGAGTAGACGTGAAAATTTCACAGGAAGAGGTCCGGAAGAGATTGATCTCCGAACACCGGATAATGACAGGATATAGTGGAAATTATACCCTTCGTTTACTTCCGCCTTTGATCATTACCCGGAAAGAAGTGGATGAATTTTTGAAGGCTTTCCGGCAAACGATGGACAATGGGATGGCTCGGTTACAGGAGAAGGTCGGCGAGACCTGTAGTCGCTGATCGGTACCTGGCAGCCTGGTGTCTTCGGGGTACGGATCACTTTATAAACTTAATAAATTCTTTATGATCAGAATAATAAAAATCGGTGGTAAACTGATCGAGAACGATGCTGTATTGAACGGTTTGTGTGATGAATTATCCGCCTGCTACCGGGATAGTGTATTGGTACATGGAGGGGGAAGTATGGCCGGACAATTGTCTGCGCGTTTGGGGATCAGGACCCGTATGATCGATGGCCGGCGGATTACCGGCCGGGAAACCCTGGAGGTTGCCGTGATGGCCTATGCCGGATGGGCGAATAAAAAACTGGTCGCAGCTTTACAGGTACGGAATGTGAATGCCTGCGGCCTGTCAGGATGTGACCAAAAAGTGATTCTGGCACATAAGCGGGAGGTGAAATCGATTGGGGATTTGTCGGAGATATCGATCGCGTGGATACCGGGGTTTTGGCCGGTCTGTTGCATCGGCAGGTGATGCCGGTCATTTCTCCGATTACATACGATGGAGCGGGACAACTCTTAAATACCAATGCCGATAGTGTTGCCGGAGCTGTGGCGGTTGCTCTGAGTCGGATCGATGATACCGAATTGATATTTTGTTTCGATAAACCCGGCGTATTGCTGGATGTAAACGATGCGGATTCGGTGATCCCGGTGCTCGATAAAGAAAAGTATGCCGGATATTTGGAACAAGGAGCGATTCATGCAGGGATGATCCCTAAACTCGATAATGCTTTTAAAACTATAAAGGCCGGAGTAAAATCGGTGCGTTTGACGGATCCCTGCCATTTGGACGGGGGAACGGTTTTAAGATAAAAGACGAAATATGGAGACCATAGAACTTTTAAAGAAAATGATTTCTATTCCTTCGTTCAGCGGGAATGAAGAACGGGTAGCCGATTTGATGGTAGCTACGTGGGTAGAACATGGATATTCCGCAGAACGAAGTGGAAATAACGTATGGGTAAAATCCCGGAATTTCGATCCGGTAAAACCGACGATTCTGCTGGATGCTCATTTGGATACCGTTCGGCCGAATGGAAACTGGGAGAAAGATCCGTTTACTGCCGTAGTGGAAGATGGAAAATTATACGGCTTGGGGAGTAACGATACCGGTGGTAGTGTAGTTGCCATGATGGCCGCTTTTCTACAATTGGCAGAAAAGAAACAGGCCTATAATCTGGTTTGTCTCGAGTCGGCAGAGGAGGAGAATACCGGAAAAAATGGCATACAGCGTATTGTCGGCAACTTAGGTAAAATCGATTTGGCCCTGATCGGTGAGCCCACAGGCATGCAGGCAGCTATTGCTGAAAAAGGTTTGATGGTCGTCGATTGTGTCGCGAAAGGAAAATCCGGACATGCGGCAAGAAATGAAGGACTGAATGCTATTTACGAAGCGATATCCGATATCGAATGGTTCAGGTCCTACCGCTTCGGGAAGGAATCTCCTTTATTAGGTAAAGTAAAAATGACTGTGACCGGAATCGAAGCCGGAACCTTACACAATGTTGTACCGGCTGAATGCCGGTTTATGGTAGACATCCGGGTAAATGAATATTATACGAATTCCGATATTTACGAGACGATTCGCAGAAATGTGAAAAGTGAAGTCCGGCCCCGTTCTTTTTCTCTCAACTCTTCGGCTATTCCTATCGATCACCCGATCGTATTGCGGTGTAAGGATTTAGGCTTGAAAACCTACGGATCGCCTACAACTTCCAATCAGGCCGTTATCCCTTATCCGTCGCTGAAGATCGGACCGGGGGACAGTGCCCGTAGCCATACGGCCGATGAATATATCGGATTGGATGAAATAGAGGAAGGAATCATGCTCTTTGTTAAATTGTTGGATGGCTTTTGTTTTTAAGCCTATGTATAATCGGTCGGTTACCCTACTGGTATCCTCCGGAAAATGATCTGGGAGGGAGGCTGACAGGGGATCGTTAAAATTAAAATGATACTCATATGAAACTTTGGGATAAAGGATACGACATCGATCGTTTCACCGAAGAATTTACGATCGGTAAAGATAGAGAGTTGGATGTAATGTTGGCGAAAGCCGATGTATTAGGTAATATGGCTCATTTAAAAATGCTGCATCATATCGGGCTGATTTCCGATGGTGAATTGAAAGATTTGGCGCAAGGGTTGAAAGATATCTTCGCTGAAATAGAACAGGGAAAATTTCATATAGAGGCGGGGATAGAGGACATCCATTCGCAAATAGAATGCCTCCTCACCCGAAAGTGTGGGGAAGCCGGTAAAAAGATTCATACAGGGCGTTCCCGTAATGATCAGGTACTGACCGATCTGAAACTGTTTACCCGTACTGCCTTGATCGATGTGCTGCAACAGGTGACCTCCTTGTTTCATTTGCTTATGGAAAAGGCAGAAGCCAACAAAGATATTCTGATGCCGGGGTATACCCATCTGCAAATCGCTATGCCTTCTTCATTCGGCATGTGGTTTAGCGCTTATGCGGAGTCTTTGGCAGACGACCTGTTGATGTTGAAAGCTGCTTACGATATGGTCAATACCAATCCCTTGGGATCGGGAGCCGGTTATGGTTCTTCTGTACCTTTAAACCGGACGATGACGACCCGGTTATTGGGATTCGGCGATCTGGCTTATAATTCAGTTTACGCCCAGATGCAAAGAGGGAAAATGGAGAAAAATGTACTCTTTGCTTTGGCTACTGTTGCGACGACACTGGGGAAACTGGCTGCAGACGTGTGTTTGTTTGCTTGTGGAAATTTTGGTTTTCTCAGACTTCCCGATCGGTTTACCACCGGTTCCAGTATTATGCCTCATAAGAAAAACCCGGATATCTTCGAGTTGATCCGGGCGAAGACCAACCGGATTCAGTCTCTGCCTACACAGATGGCTATGCTTTGTGCGAACCTGACTTCCGGGTATTTCAGGGATATGCAGTTGAGTAAGGAGATATATTTGCCGGCATTTAAAGAACTGACCGATTGTCTGTTTATGACAGAGATGGTGTTGAAAGAAATCGAATTGAATCCGCTGATTCTTCAGGATAAAAAATACAGTTATCTCTTTACGGTTGAAGAAGTAAATGACAGAGTCGCTGCGGGGATTCCTTTTCGCGAAGCTTACCGGATGGTCGCTGAAAAAGTGCAGCTCGGAGAATATAGGGGGGATACTTCCCGGCCTTTACATCATACCCATGAAGGAAGTATCGGCAATCTGTGTTTGCAGCAGATTCGGGAGAAATTTGAACGCCATAGTTCGGAATGGAAGCCGGAGCAGGTGTGGCGGGCAGAAGCAGAATTAATGGAATAGTTCCACACTTTTCCACACTGTTGGGGAATCGATTCCCCATTTTTTGAAATATATCGTTTGGGATAATGATTTGATTTTTAGGCTTTTGTATCCGCTCTGACCATTGCTGTTTTTTGTGGCATATATTTTTCTTGTCTTCTATATAAAACAGAAAAAACTTTAAAAGACAAGGAGCATGAAAAATATAAAGAGAACATTATGGATCGCTATTGTGGTTGGGGCGTTTACATTATCTGCATTTGCCGTAGATCTGGTCCCTACTTCAGAATCCTTACTCCAGAAAGTGGAAAAAAAGAACGAAGTACGGACAGAATTGCCCCAGGCTGTCAAGTCGGCTGTGATTTCAAAATATGTCGCTTACGCTATTGAACAGTTTTCTTTTGAAGAGAATTCGGTCTATAAACTGATTCTGAAAGGCGATCGCAATAAATTGATCGTTTATTACACGGCGGATGGGGAATATCTGAGTCAGGAAACCGTTAAAACCGTACAAATGGTTGCCTTGATATAGTTTCTGATACCTAAAATGTAGGTTTATTCTATTCCGATTCCGGGTTTTGTGCCGTCAGATTGGTTCGCTTGGAACGGTCAGGTTAGGCTTTCCTTCACTGACCGGCGGAACTCGCTTCGCTCAGACACCACCGGTCGGGCGTTCGGAAAACCTAACCGGACACTCGTTCCTGCTCCAATGGTCTTCCGCCACAAAACCCTCCATCTTCCGTTAGCACTACAGACCAAAGAAAGGAGAAGGAAAATATTATAAGCTTGAAAAACAGGTGGAATACGGATACCCAGGCTATTTGACCGGATTTTCTTATTATTTACAAAATACTGATTTCTAAATTAATTCGTAATCTTAATGTAAGGAATCGGAAAACGGCTGTTTCGTAGAAGTTCATGTTTTTTAGGTCACAGTTTGTTTCCCATGTAGTGATAACGTGAGTCGAAGGTGTTCGTGTTCGGGAACTATTGGAGCTCTGTCGAGTGTCGTCTTGCTTTTTCTGAACGTCCGATTTAAAGTAACGGGAGCCGCCGGCAGTGATGAGGAAATCGTAGCCGAATTGAGCCAGATGATCGAGATGGCCCGGAAAACATCCGATTAGGAGAGAAATATTCAGGAAATAGATAATACTATTGATGACGTGTATTATTTTGCTTCATTCAGCTTGATAGTACACGTCATTTATTTACCTGAACCTTTCTTGTTACTCTTCCTCTTCGATTTCGATGTGTAATCCTTCCTCTTCTGCCAGGTTATAGTCTTTACCGGCGACGATCAGCACAATCTCTCCTTTCACGCCGTTTTGTTTATACCAGCCGGCCAGTTCTTCGAGAGTCCCTCTTTTGAATTCTTCGAACATTTTACTGATTTCCCGGGCCACACAAGCATGACGGGTCGGGCCGAATACCTCTGCCATTTGTTCCAGGGCTTTTACCAGACGGAACGGGGATTCATAAAAAATCATAGTTCTGTTTTCCTCTGCTAAGGCACTCAACTTCTTTTGCCGGCCTTTTTTCTGGGGCAGAAATCCTTCAAAACAGAAACGGTCGCAAGGAAATCCTGAATTGACCAGGGCCGGAACGAAAGCAGTCGCTCCCGGCAAGCATTCCGTGGCTATTCCCCGTTCTACGCAGGTACGGGTGAGCAGGAAGCCTGGGTCGGAAATTCCCGGAGTACCGGCATCACTGATCAGGGCTATATTCTCTCCTCTTTCCAGTCTTTCCGCTATCCGGTCTACTTGCTGGTGTTCGTTGAATTTATGATGAGAAAGCAGGGGAGTGGTGATCTCATAATGCTTCAATAGCTTGGCACTGGTACGCGTGTCTTCTGCTAAAACCAGGTCCACTTCTTTCAATAAACGAAGTGCACGTAATGTGATATCTTCCATATTCCCTACGGGAGTAGGAATTAAATATAATTTACCCATGACTGGTTATACTTATTGGTTTCCAATTTATATTGCATACAAAGGTAATGATTCGCTTGGGAAATGGAATATAATTGAGATTCCAGTTTGAATTTTAGTCGGGCTTTACATCGGTAAGTACAAACTGTTTTTTTATTTTACATTTTCTTGTCCTATTTTGCTAAATAATAGAAGGTTAGATAAAATGTTGAGGATTTTGAGAAAAAAAAAGATATTTTTTTTGCCAGGAAATAAATTTGCCGTATATTTGCATCCGCTAAGCAAAACTATGGTCTGTTCGTCTAGGGGTTAGGACGCAAGATTTTCATTCTTGTAACACGGGTTCGATTCCCGTACAGACTACTTGAAAAGTTGAATTTTTATATTTGTAGAGATGGCAAATCATAAATCATCAGAAAAAAGAATCAGACAGACTGCAACTAAAAGAGAACATAATCGGTATTATGCTAAAACGACCCGTAATGCGGTGAAAAAATTACGTATGGTAACTGATCGTGCTGTAGCAGTTGAATTACTGCCGAAAGTAGTTGCTATGCTGGATAAATTGGCAAAGAAAAATATTATCCATGATAATAAAGCTGCCAATTTGAAATCTAAATTGGCTTTGCACGTCAATAAACTGTAATTCGTTTATTCTCTAAACCGATATACAGGAGATGAGTTTTACTCATCTCCTTTCTTTGTGTATGCTCGGCATGAGCATTGTCTAACGGGTGCAAGTCCCGAGTAAGCCCT
>ERZ825137.474-NODE-474-length-56335-cov-10.477576_pt1 | contig 56335 bp, 42 predicted proteins | sample MGYA00519873_ERZ825137 | MGnify/ENA primary metagenome ERZ825137 (study PRJEB31778, sample SAMEA3449190) | human gut metagenome | biome: human gut; feature: human-associated habitat; material: faeces | place: United Kingdom | collected 2010/2012 ...
TGGAAAGAAGCCCAAGGACGGCAAACCAGACTCAAGTCCAAGGCCGAATGGTCCACTATCTCCGTTTCAAGCATTCTCAGCAATGATTTTTATGTAGGGACGCTGCGGCAAAAAAAGTATACCCGAGCCAATATCAATGGCAAGGATAAGCGATTGGACGAGGATGAGCATATCGTCATCGAGAACGCACACACCCCGATCATCGATGCCCGCACCTTCGCCTATACGCAGGAGCAGCTCAAGCTTCGTTCCAGAAGCAACTACCGCGGCGAGAAAAAGTATGCTACTGATTACTCTGGCTTTCTGTATTGCGGAGACTGCGGAGCGCCTATGTTCTCCATGTCACGCCCTGATTTGAAGCCTGCCTATACCTGCGGCACATACCACCGCAGGGGGCGCAAAGGCTGCACCAGCCACCATGTCCGCGTGGACAAGCTGGACGAACTGCTCAAGAGCTATATCCAGATCGTCCGGGACAATTCCACAGCTATCCTGGAACGCCTTCAGGATGCCATCAAGCAGCAGCCGGAACGGGAACAGGAGATTGGAAATGCCATTGACTCTCTGGAGCGTCAGCTCGCCGAAAGCAAGGAGCAACTCAAGACCATGTACAAGCGTAAGCTGATCGACACCATGGGAAAGGCCCCTGACGAAGCTGTCATTATCGACGAAGCATATACGGAATTGGAAAAGGACCTGACCCACCGCATTGCCGGTCTGGAGCACCAGATTGATGTCAACATTGATTCTCGCAATCACCTTCTGCAAGCCAACCGGGCTGCCAAAACAGTCATCGAAGTGTTTGATGACATTCTGACAAAGCCAAAGCTGGACAAGCGGGACATCTCCCTGATCGTGGATCGCATCACCGTTTATGAGGGCCACATTGACATTCAGCTAAAACCGGATATCGATGGATTGCTGTCCACCGGAGTGTGGGAGGAATCCTCAAATTTTCCGCAAGACAGTAGAGACAACACAAATCTGCCCGCAAAAATCGTTCAATCGGCAACACGCCGGCCGAGCAAGGTCTTTACTGTCAATGTTATCAGAGAGGGCGACCCGCTTGAAATATATACGAACTCCGGCGGAGAAGTGATTTTTAAAAAATATTCGCCGATAGGGGAGCTTTCGTCCTTTGCAACGCAGTATGCCGACGCGCTCAACGGGGCTACCGATATGACGGTGCTTATATGCGATCGCGATCATTGCATAGCCGCTTCAGGCATATCGAAAAAAGAAGTAATTGAACGCAGGGTAACCCAAACGGTTGAGGATATAATGGAAAGCCGCAAGGTTGAGGTTTTTGACGGCGGTAGCGCTTCGCCGGCAATAGAGGGACTTGACCAGAATATAACCGTTGCAGCGCCTATCGTTATATCCGGCGATGTAAGCGGGGCGGTGGTGTTGGCTTCGGACAAGGGCGAAAAGCCTACCGACAGCGACGTTAAGCTGGCTTCGGTTGCGGCGTCGTTTTTAGGAAAGCAGATGGAATGCTGATAAAAGAACTGTTATCGGCAAAAATAAACCGCGAATGTTAAATGCATTTGCGGTTTATTTAATACAGATTTAACTTGTGTTTTTTTCTTTACTGTGGTATTATAATCAAAGAAAATTATAATGGGGGAGAAGTTTTGAAATGAACACAAATATTTCAAGAGAAACAGCCGCAGGGCTGCTCCTTAAGTACAATAAAAACAGTTTCCATATACAGCACGCCGTTACGGTTGAGGCGGTAATGAGGTACTTTGCAAAAAAGCTCGGCTTTGAGGACGACGCCGAGGAGTGGGGAATAGTCGGTCTTTTGCATGATGTGGACTTTGAACAGTACCCGAACGAGCATTGCATAAAAGCACCCGAAATTTTAAGCGAGGTTAATGCCTCCGATGAGCTGATACACGCGGTATGCTCGCACGGATACGGCATAACGGTAGACGTAAAGCCGGAGCACATAATGGAAAAGGTGCTTTTTGCAACAGATGAGCTTACCGGTCTTATAGGCGCGGCGGCGCTTATGCGCCCTTCAAAAAGCGTTGCCGATATGGAACTTAAAAGCCTTAAAAAGAAATTTAAGGATAAGCGATTTGCCGCAGGCTGCTCGCGCGAGATAATCGCAAAGGGAGCGGATATGCTCGGCACCGAGCTTGATACTCTGCTAAACGATGCGCTTGAGGCTATGAAGCAATGCGAAAACGAAATTTCGGATAATTACAGTAAGCTGACGGGAGAAGCATTATGAGAAAAACAAAAATAGTATGTACGTTAGGCCCTACCTGCTCCGATGAAAAAACGCTTACGGAAATGTGTATGGCGGGTATGAACGTTGCGCGCTTTAACTTTTCGCACAGCACATATGAGGAGCACGAGGCAAGAATAGCGGTTGTAAAAAAGGTGCGCGAAAAATTAAATATTCCGATTCCGATAATGCTTGATACAAAGGGACCCGAATACAGAATAAAAACCTTTAAGGACGGTAAAGTCTTTCTTAAAGAGGGCGACGTATTCGCCTTTACGTCCGACGATATAACGGGGGACGAAAAAAGGGTTTCGGTTAATTATAAAGGTCTTGCGCACGACCTTGAAAAGGGCGATAAAATTCTGCTTAACAACGGGCTGCTTGTTTTTGAGGTGAACGAGACCACCGATACGGACGTTATATGCAGCGTGATCGTGGGCGGCGAGCTTTCGGACCGCAAAAGTATGAGCTTTCCCAACAAGACCCTAAAGCAGGTTTATTTAAGCGAACAGGATAAAAGCGATATTAAATTCGGAATAGAGCACGATATTGATTTTATTGCCTGCTCGTTTGTTTCCTGCAAGCAGGATCTGCTTGACGTTAAGGCATATTTAAGCGAGATCGGCGCAAAGAACATTGATATAATTGCAAAAATAGAAAACCGCACCGGCGTTGATAATATTGAGGAGATATGCGAGGAATGCGACGGTATAATGGTAGCACGCGGCGATATGGGCGTTGAAATTCCGTTTGAGGAGCTGCCCGCAATACAAAAGCATATTATTACAAAGTGCAGATTGCTCGGCAAGCGCGTTATAACGGCGACCGAAATGCTTGAATCTATGATACACAACGCAAGACCCACGCGCGCCGAAATCTCAGATGTTGCCAACGCCGTTTACGACGGTACAAGCGCTATAATGCTTTCGGGCGAAACGGCTGCCGGCAAATATCCCGTGCTTGCGGTTAAAACAATGGCTACAATAGCCGAAAATACCGAGAAAAATATTCATTACGACAGACGGTTTTTGTCCTCACAGTTTAAAATTAAAAATACGGTTGACGCAATATCGCACGCCACCTGCGGAATGTCTATTGATATTGCGGCAAAGGCTATTGCGGTTTGCAGTCTTTCGGGAATGACGGCAAGAATGGTATCGCGCTTTCGCCCGCCCGTTGATATAGTGGGGCTTACCACAAGTGAAAAGACATGGCGCAAGCTTGCGCTTTCGTGGGGCGTGCAGCCGTGTATGTGCGAGAATTATCCCTCAACCGACGTGCTTTTTTATAATGCGCAAAAGCTTACAAAGGATATGCTTAAGCTTAAAAACGGTGATAAAATTGTTATTACCGGCGGCGTTACGAACGGTAAATCAGGCAATACAAATCTTATAAAGGTTGAAACGCTTTAGGCTGTATATGGTTTAGAAAAACCGGATTTTGTTGCTTTGAGTGCTAAGCACAAAATAGATATGTATTCTCTTTAACGGGGGAACGGATTGCCATGGTCGCATTGCTCCCTCGCAATGACTAAATTGTTTGTCATTCTGAGTAACGTTGCGAGCGCCTGCGGTGCAGGAAGAAGCGAGCAAAAGGAAGCACCGCGGTCAAAAGTTGTTCGCGCTCCAAGCGAATAACAACTTTTGGGCACCGCGAGAGTGATAAGCGCGAAAGAATCCGTAATATCCTAAGGGGAAAAACGGATTGCCACGGGGCTAAAGCCCCTCGCAATGACAAGGATGGCGGTTTATCGCATATTTCACGGAGTTTGTAATGACAGCTTTTTTGTAAACTTAAAAGAGGACCTTACGGTCCTCTCAGTCTGTCGATAAAATCCAAGTTTTATTTTTGCGGCGTTTACGCCGCATTTACGTTTTTTCGCTGACACGTGCGGCGAAAAAACACCTTGTAAGCGAAAAACCGCTTATTCAGCGGTTTTTCAAGGGCACTGGGGTGGTATTGGCGGGGATAGAGTGCAGTCCGAAAATCTTTGATTTTCGAGCGAACGGCATTCCCGTAGGGGAGCGTGTCGACTTTTTCGACACGCTCAGAGGACCTTACGGTCCTCTTTTTTATGTGCAGAAATATTTATTATTATTCGCCGAACGGGAAGTTGAAGGTGCCGCCGCCGGAAGAGCTGTCTGAACCCGAACTGCCCGAAGTGCCTGCGTTTATATCGGTTGAATAGCTTGATTCGCCGATATTGGCTTTAAGAGCCGCTTCAAAGCTTTTTTCCGCCCCGGTTTTTGTAACTACGGTTACGGATATCTTGTCGCCGGCAGAGCAGTTGTCTATAATATCAAGCACAATATCGTCGCTTGTTACCTCGGTGCCGTTGATTCCGGTTATAATATCTCCCTCGCCTATTTTGCCGTACAGGTCGCTGTCCTCCGATACAGAGGCTACATAAAGCCCTTCGTGGCTGTATCCGCCTATTTCAGCTGTAACCGAGTTTATTGCGGTGTAGGTTATGCCGAGCTTGGCGCGGCTTACAACCTTTCCCTGCTTTATAAGCTCGCTGCAAATGCGTTTCATGGTCTTGGTGGGTATGGCGTAGCCTACCGCGTCGTAGCTTACGCCCGCAAGCTTTGAAGAGGTTATGCCCACAACCTGACCGTACATATTAACAAGCGCGCCGCCTGAGCTGCCGGGGTTTATGGCGCTGTCGGTCTGGATAAGCTTTGCAGAGTAGCTTGTTGTGGTTTTAACCCTTCTTGCAACCGAGGATATTATGCCCTTGGTTATGCTTGAGGCTTCGGTGGCGTCGCTCGGACGGCCTATTGCCACAACGTTTTCGCCGTAAACTATTTGCTCTGAATCGCCGAAAACCGCGGGGGTAAAGCTGCCGCCGTCTATTTTAAGTATTGCAAGGTCGCTTATTTTATCTCCGGCAACATACTTTGCGTCGTACTGCTTGCCGTCTGACGTGTAGACCTTGAATTTGGCCGCGGGAACCTCGGAATAAATATGATCGTTTGTAACTATATATCCGTCCTCCGAATAAAATACGCCGCTTGCCTGACTGCCGTTTCCCGCAGTGTTGTAAACGGTTATGCCCACAATAGAATCGTTTACCTTATCATAAACCTGCGCCGCAGTCATTTCATCGGTATTTGCAGGCTTTGCGGCAAGGCTTATATTTGCCTTGCTTTTTGAGGTGTAGCTGCTTTTGTTTCTGCCTAAAAAGTAACCCGTAACGGAAGCGGCGGTAAGCAGAATAACGCCCGCCATTGCCGCGGCGAATACCCGAAGCCCCTTACTCATAGGCTTATAATCGGTAATCGGCTTTACCTCGGTATAGTTTATTTTGTTGTAAACAGGCTCTTGGTTTACAGGCTGCGGCTGTGTAAACGGCGTATCGGCAGTGCCGGCCTGTTCCTCGGTACGGCTTTCTTCCTCTTTAAAGCCGCCGTCTGCGGTTTCATTTTTTTCGGTATTTTCGTTGTTTATAAAATCGTCCATAATACTTAAAGCTCCGTTCTACTGTAATGGCAGCGTTACGCTGAATGAGGTGAATTCGTTTTCTTGGCTTGTAACGGTTACGGTGCCGCCGTGCGCCTTTACTATTGTTTTTACTATATAAAGGCCGAGCCCCGTGCTGTTTTTATTAGCCGAGCGGGATTTATCCGCCTTGTAAAATCTTTCAAAAACATAAGGCAGCTCGGCGGTGGGTATGCCCTTGCCGGTATTTGTAATTGTGAAAATAAGCTTTTTGCCGTCGGTCTTTGCTTTAAAATCAATATTTCCGCCTTCGTTTACAAACTTTATCGCATTATCGGTAAGGTTGTAAATAACCTGATGTATAAGGTCGCGGTCTGCCGTAACGGAAATACTTTCTATGCCGTCAAGCCCCGTAATTTCTATTTTTTCGGCTTCTATGCGCTGCTCCTGACTTATAACGATGGTGCAGAGCAGCTCTCTGAAATCGAAAAGCTCCGGCTTTAAAACAAACTCTCCCGCTTCAAGCTTAGACATACTAAGCATTGACTGAACAAGCCTTGAAAGCCTCTTGATTTCATCGGATACAATACCTAAATAATAGCTTTGCTTATCCGCCTCAATTGTGCCGTCGAGTATGCCGTCTATAAATCCGCCTATTGTAGTCATTGGCGTTTTAAGCTCGTGCGATACGTTTGCAACAAAGCTTTTCCTCATACTTTCAAGCTGTGCTAAGGAGTTTGTCATCTGGTTGAAGGAAACCGCAAGCTCGCCTATTTCGTCGTCGCTTGTAACGGGTATGCGCTTTGAAAAATCGCCCTTAGCCATAGCCTTTGATGCTTCCGACATAAGCTTTAAAGGTTTTGTGAGCCTGTACGTCATAATATAAATGGCAAAAAACATTACGGCTATCGGCACCGCCGCCGAAAGCAGATAAAGCCTTGTAACGGTAAACATAAGCTCGCGTATCGCCGAAACGGGCGCCGTGCTGAATACAGTGCCTATTCTGTTGCCGCCGGTGCTTATAACCGGCTCGGAGGCGATGTAATGCGGCGCGTCGTAGATATCAAGCGTATCAAGCCTGAACGAGCTTTTGCCGCCTGAGCTTTTAAGCTCTTCCTTCGGAATAATGTGCTGCGAGTGACTGCATTTGCCGTTTTCAAGCCATTCCGAACAGCTGCATACCGCTATTTTACCCTCGTTATCCGCCAAAAAAATATCAACGTTTGAAACCGAGGAAAGCGCGTTCACGGTTTGGAAAAATTCCTCGCTTTTTATATCTCCTCCGCTTAGCTTTGAAAGATAATCCGAAACCTCTGCCGAGCATTTGCTGAGCGTTTCGTACTTGGTTTTTGCAAGATAGTTGTTAAGCACAAAGGAAAGTATGGTCATCATAACCGCAAAGCTTAAAACTATAATAAGCGCGTCTGCAAAAAAATACTTTTTAAAAAGCTTAAGCTTCATAAGCTTACCTTACCTCGAATTTATAGCCTACACCCCAAACGGTTTTTAAAGACCATCTGTCCGAAACGTTTTCAAGCTTTTCGCGAAGTCTTTTAACGTGAACGTCAACCGTTCTTGAGTCTCCGTAATAATCAAAGCCCCATACCTCGTCGAGCAGCTGATCGCGCGTGTACACCCTGTTCGGGTTGCTTGCAAGGTGATAAATAAGCTCAAGCTCCTTAGGCGGCGTATCTATTTTAACGCCGTTTACCTCAAGCTCGTAATTTGTAAGGTTAATGCGAAGCTTATCGTACTTGACCTCTTGAATCTGCGAGGCCTTGTCCTTATCGCTGCTGCGGCGAAGCACCGCCTTTATGCGCGCTATAACCTCTTTAGTGTCAAACGGCTTGCTTATATAATCGTCCGCTCCGAGCTCAAGCCCTAATATTTTGTCAAAGGTCTCGCCCTTTGCGGTAAGCATTATGATCGGCACGTCCGAGGATTTGCGTATCTCGCGGCAAACCTGCCAGCCGTCAAGCTTAGGAAGCATAATATCAAGCAGAATAAGATCGGGCGTGTATTTTGCCGCATAGTCCACCGCCTGCTCGCCGTTGTTCGCAACAACAGTTTCAAAGCCGTCCTTTTCAAGATAAAGCCTTAAAAGCTCGCATATATTCTCGTCGTCGTCTACAATAAGTATTTTATACTGCATAGCGTTTCCCCCTAATTCAGAGTTTAAAATAATAATATAATAATTTTATTACAGGAGTATGAATAATTGTAACTATTTTGTGTCCCCTATAAAATAAACAGAGTGAAACAGCTCCCTTAAGGAGCCGTTTCACCCCGATTGCTTAGTCTATCCTTCTTCTTCACTTTCATTAAGCGGCAGGCTGTCTATTACGGCGAGTGTGTTTTTAAAGCTGTTTTCAATATACAGTCCGCAATTATTATAATTTGTAGCAGAGCGGTAGTTTATTGATAAAAATTTTGCGTTTTCGCCCGTAGCAACGCCGCCCTCGGCATTCGGCAGATCGGATATATACGCGGCGATAAGCGTTCTTATCTCCTCGGCGCTTAACACCCCGTTTGCCGATTTATATTCTACGTCAACGTAAACGTCGTAAATATCATCTTTAAAAAACTCTTTTTTAAGCGATTCGATATATTCGTCACTCTTATAAAGCGGTAAAAGCAGATCTTTATATTTGTTGTAATCAATATAATACTTCCGCCTTACCGCGTCGCCGTTTTTAAGGTTATAATCTATGGCTATATATCCGCCCTCGTAGTTTTTAAGGCTGCGGTTTTCAATTATTTTTTCGTGCAGTCTTATAATTGCCGCAGGGTCTTTAAATTCAAGCATTCCGTCAGAGCCGAACAATGTTAACGAAGCCGAAGATATATTTTCCTTTTTGGGTATGCGCGAAGCAAAGCCGAAGCCGCCCGTTATAAGTATTATAACCGCGCATGCCATTGCCGCAAAGGAGCAACCGCCCGTTATAAGCGATTTTTTTACCGTTTTAAAGCCGCGGTCGCTTATGGCACCGAATGTGACCGCCGAAAGCAGCGCGCCGAGAGCGGCGAATATCCAAAAGGAGACGGTGTATTCACCGCTTGAAAATATAATTCCTAAACAGTAAGCGCCTATAAAGCCCACAATAAACAGGCAGATAACGTATAAAAATTTATAAGCGTAGGTAACGCCGCTTTTTTCGCTTCTGCGGCGGTTATAAAGCAGAAAAGCCGCAGCAAGCGATAACGCCGCCAATATTAAAAGCTTTATGCCGAAGAACATAAGCGGTCTGGCGCTTGTGAATTTGCGCAGTGAAAATAACTGTGCAAAGGCATAATAAAAGGGCGAGGAATGCAAAAGCAGCCTTGAATAGTCGGCAGTTACGCTGCCGAACAGAAATTGGTTTATAAGCTCGGCGTTTATTATCTGCAAAAGCAGAGTGCCCGCGTTGAATGTGAAAAACGAAAGTATAAGGTCGAATACGCTGCCGGCGCAAACTATAAATATAAGCGAAAACGCACAGCACGCAAGCATTACCAGCACGTTTGCGCAAAAGCCCAGCGCTATCGGCTTAACGCTGCCGGTAACGTATTTTAATTTTGTAATGCAGCCCATTGAAATATAGGTGATGGCAATCGGCAGCATAATGGGCACAACGCTTGCCGCAAATCGGGAAAACAGCAGTCTGCCGCGTTTTACGGGCAGAGCATGGAAGAAATCGCTTGAGCTTCTGCTGTAAAGAAATGAAAAATTTATAAAAAGGTATAAAAGCGCCGCGGCGGTTGTGGCGACGGTCGCTATAACGATAAGCAGCGGATAAAACTCTGCAAAGTTAACTATTTTACCCGAAATATTTGAAACATTTGCATAGGTGCGTTCGCGGTTTATCTCCATAATAACGTATCCGGGACAGAAAAGCAGCGAAAACACCGTTAAAAGCAGGGTGATACCTGCGGTTCGCTTTACCGAAAGACGGTAAAGGTTTAACGCCGCGTGAAATTTATTCGGTAATGCCCTTTGAGTCATAGCCCTGCACCTCCAGTTCACATATAAAAATTTCTTCAAGAGAAGGCTCGATACATTCCGCAAAAACAGGGGACAGGCGGTTTACATAGCTTAAAATTTCGTCCTCGTTTCCGCGTACCACCATATTTATAACCGAGCCGCTGCGTTCTGTTTTTACAATATCAAGCCCCGAAAACGCCGAAAGCTCCGGCACGCGGCGAAACGCCGCCTGAAGCTTATGAAGACGTCCTTTAAGCGCCTCGGTCTCGTCGTTAAACAGCACGTTTCCGTTATGGATAAGACCTACGTGATCGCACAGATCCTCAAGCTCTTTAACATTGTGCGAGGCTATAACCGCGGTCATAGAGCGGTTTTCCGCACCCTCTATAAGTATTCTTTTAAGGGTTTTGCGAATAACTGCGTCAAGCCCGTCGAACGCCTCGTCAAGCAGTAAATAACGCGGGGAAGCCGCAACCGCTGTTATTAGCGCCGCCTGACGCTGCATTCCCTTAGACATAGCGGCGATCTTCGCCTTATAATCAAGCGGGAATATTTCAAGCAGGCGGTGAAACAGGGCGTTATCAAAATTCTTATACATACTGCGGTAAAATTTTGCGGTTTCGTTTATGGTGGCGCCCGGCAAAAAATACGGCGTATCGCCGAGATAAGAAATACCCGCCTTAATTTCCGCATTGTTAAAAACAGAATTTCCGTCTATTGTTATGCTGCCGCCGTCCGGCTTATATATGCCGGAAATCAGGCGCAGCAGCGTGGATTTGCCCGACCCGTTTGAGCCTACAAGACCGTAGATAGAGCCGCTGTTGATTTTAATATCCACCCCGTTAAGCGCCTTTTTACCGTCGAATATTTTTGTAAGCTTCTGCGCCTCAATCATTATTTTCCGCCTCCTTACACACTTCGTTTACTATACCGTGCAGCTCTTCGCTTTTAAGACCTAACTCATTTGCGGCGGTAACCGCGGCGCGGAAATCGCGCTTTGCCGCTTTTATAACAGCCGTGTCTGCCGCGGCGTCGTCCGATATAAACGAGCCCTTGCCCTTGACCGAATATATAACGCCGCTGCTTTCAAGTATCTGGTAAGCCTTTTGTATTGTGTTGGGGTTAACGCCGAGCTTTACCGCAAGCTGCCTTACAGAGGGCAGCTGCTCGCCGCTTTCTACAAGACCTAACGCCTTCATACGTATAAAGCCATTTACTATCTGATCGCAAATGGGCACGCCGCTTTTAAAATTAAGCTGAAGCATACTGCACCCCACCTTTCTGTTTTTACTGTACTATTCTAAGTAGTACAGATAAATAATACACTGTAAATCGCGTTTTGTCAATACAAATTTAGTCGATTTTTGCACTTGCAAACAGAAATATTTGTTGTATAATATATAATGCTTTAATAAGGAGAGAACAGATATGGGAGCATACGGATATTTATTGGCGCTGGCGCTGATACTTTTGTTTACTAAAATTTTCGGGCTTGCAACGGCGCACGTGCATTTGCCGCAGGTTGTGGGCGCGCTTATTGCGGGAATACTTTTGGGGCCTTCGGGTATAGGTATACTGCACGAAACCGATTTTCTTGTAAAAACCGCGGAAATAGGCGTTATTATGCTTATGTTTATAGCCGGTATAGATACCGATATCAACGAGCTTAAGCACACGGGACCTGCCGCCTGCCTTATAGCCGCAATAGGTGTTTTTGTGCCTATAATAGGCTGCGGCGGCGTGTATTTTCTGTTTTTTGAAGACAGCTTTACATATGCCAACATAATTAAGGCTTCGTTTGTGGGGATAGTTTTTGCGGCAACCTCGGTTAGTATTACGGTTGAAACGCTTAACGAAATGGGAAAGCTTAAAACGCGCGTGGGCGCAACGCTTTTATCCGCCGCAATTATAGACGATATTATAGGAATAGTGGTTTTAAGCGTGCTTTCCGCGCTTGGCGACAGCTCTGTAAACCCCGGAATCGTGGTGCTTAAAATTTTAGGATTTTTTGTGTTTGCGGGTATTGTGGGCTTTATAGTTTACAAGCTGTTTAAAAAAATATCAATAAATCACGGCACAAGCCGCCGCGTTGCGGTGTGGGCAATGGCGTTTTGCTTTATTATGGCATACTGTGCCGAGCGGTTTTTCGGCGTTGCGGATATTACCGGCGCTTATTTTGCAGGCGTTATTCTTTGCAACGTTACAAAAATGCGGCAGTATGTGGCAAAAAAGGTCACGGCGGCTTCCTACCTTGTGTTTTCACCCGTATTTTTTGCTAATATAGGGCTTAAAACCGATCTTTCGGGTATAAACTCTGAAATAATTGTTTTTGCGGCAGTGCTTGCGGTAATGGCGGTGCTTACCAAAATTATCGGGTGCGGGCTGGGCGCTAAAATATGCCGTATGTCAAACCACGAATCGCTTGTTGTGGGCGTTGGTATGGTGGCAAGGGGCGAGGTAGCGCTTATGGTGGCGCAAAAGGGCATAGACAGCGGAAATATAGACCCAAAGGTATTCCCCGCAATAGTGCTTTGCGTGGTTATTGCCGCGCTTTTAACCCCCGTGCTTTTAAAGCTTGTGATCTCGCACGGGCCGTCCGGCGGCGGGGAAAATAAAAAAACTGTTGACAGCACGCCTGTTACGGTATAAAATAATAAAGCATTAGCAGAGTAGACGACCGTGCGTAAAGTGCCGTTGGGACGGGGAGTTGCCCGACGGACGAAGGATTTTTCAAACCGCGGTTCGGCCGTCGCATCCCGCTGCCGACTGATAACGAACTTTATTCAAGTCTCCTTATTATCGGTATAAACGGGTAATAAGGAGGTTTTTTTATGAAAAAAAATTATGTAAGACAATTGTGCTTTTGCTCGGTGCTTGCCGCGTTTTGCTTTGTGCTTGACTACGGCGCAACAATGCTTAACAGCGTTAGCGGAGTTTTCAAGCTGCCGCTCGGCGCCCTGCCCATTATAATAGCCGCCGTACAGTGCGGTCCGCTTATGGGTGCGGCGGTAGGACTTACGGGCACGTTTTTAACCCAGCTTATCACCTACGGTCTTACCCCGACAACGGCGCTGTGGATACTGCCTGCCGGCATACGCGGTGTTTGTATGGGGCTTTTGTTTATTGCGTTTAAGCGCAGTATGAAGACGCTGCCGCTTATCGCCGAAATTACGGTAAGTTCGGTTATTGTAACGGCGGTAAATACGCTTGTTATCTATCTTGACAGCGTTATTTACGGCTATTACACCCCTGCCGTGGTGTGGGGCGGGCTGTTTGTAAGAATTGTAACGGCTGTAATATCCTCGGTTGTTTTTGCGCTTATACTGCCGCCGATTGTGCGTGTGATTGATAAACGGGTAAAAAAACAGGGGTAGCGCGCACCTTTCGGTGCTTGCAACGTTACTCAGACCGACAAGCCGTTTTTCTTTCAAGAGGATTACGGATTCTTTCGCGCTTATCACTCTTGCGGTGCCCAAAAGTTCTTATTTGCTTGGAGCGCGAACAACTTTTGACCGCGGCGCCCGCCGTTGCTCGCTTTATCCTGCACCGCAGCGAAAGCAACGTCACTCGGAATGACAAAGTGAATCGGTTTAATCCCCTGAATTTATTAAAGAACCTATAATTTATAAACGCTGACCGGCGAATTCCTGTTAGTGCCATTCCTCCCTTCGCGAATCCGCAAAGCTTTATTTATATTTGAGTTTTTGACCGGGCAACTGATAAAGTCTTACATAATCGTAAACAGAATAGTTGTTTTCCCAATCGGTAGTTTCATCGGGGAAGCCTGCGCCCGCAGTGTTCTGACCGCCGCTGTGAGAAATTATCATCTGCAAATAATCGTTAAAGGTTTTCTTTCCGCGTTCATCAAGATCGGTTTTAATTGTTATAAATTCTCTGCCGTCTACGAAAAAGGTAATTGTAGTTTTTGTCCATTCAACCCCATAGGTATGGAAGTAGTCTCCCTTATCCTCATTTTCGAAGCGGTAGTAAGTATCGCCGCTTTCCGGATCTATTTTCGGATTGCCGTTATAGCCTTTATAATAAACACCTGAGGCAACTTTATCCCTTAACGTGGTTGAAACCCAGCTTATAGGCGTACATTTTGCCCAGTTTTTTGATGCCTCATAAATATCCAATTCCGAATAGTATTCCTTAGCGTGATTGCCGAGCAGCCAGGTTGCCGCAACTTGACCCTGAGTGTTTCTTATCTTTACGCTTACTTCAAAAATACCGTATTTAAACCACACATAATCATTAGTACGCATTTCAACCGAATAATATTTATCTCCCTCTTTAGTGGCTTTCATATTAATAAATCCGTTTTCAACCCATACGTTTTTGGGAGAATCGGTGAAATAAGTTTCAAGCGGTACCTCGGCCTGTGTGCCGTTTACACTCCTGCCCGACTTAATACTCCATATTTTTTTATTAAGCGTATCAAACTCGTCATTAAAGGTGAGAGAATAATATTTGTTGTATTTTTTTGCGGTTTCGTCGTAATCGCCCTTAATGTCGGTGTTTTTATCAAGCTTTTTGCCTTCAAGAATCATTTGGTTAAATTCTTTAACCGCTACCGCAGTTGCCTCGTTGCTTCCGCCTACAATAAATATCTTTGCTCCCTCAACCTTTATTCGGTATTGCTTGCTGTTTTCGGTTTTAGGGGTGTTTTTGCGGTTGGTGTTATCAACCACAATTTCATAGTTGCTTTCCTTTTCGGCGTCGGTAACCTGCTTTACTATAACGCCGTTAACGGTAAGTATATTATCGTCAATTTCGGCAACCTCGCGCCCTACAAGGTAAGACATATTGTATTTCGGCGTTACTATTTGGTATTTTGAAAAATCAGAGCTGCCGTTTATTTCAAAAGCGTCCTCCTCGGCAGGGAAATCGTTGTATATGTAACAGTAATTATCGGCTATTGTATTCTGCTTGCCTGCCAAAAATTCATCACAGAAAAACTCAACGGCAGATTTAAGCGCGGCGTCTGTCATACCGATAATGTGAATAAAATCGCCCTTTTTCTCGATTATATAGTCAAGTCCGTTTGATTCGGTATCGTTGGCAATACGCTTATAAACGCTCTCGGAGCCTTCACGGTTTGTACGGCCTACGCAAATTTCAAGCTTACCGTCCGTATGCTTTACGGTGTCGGGCTTGTAGTTGGGAGTAATATCAAGAGCGTCTTTAACATATTCTCTGACATAATTGGCAGATTCAATAGTATCGTTGCTTGCATCTGCCGAACGGATAATAATAAATTCAGCTTCCGTTTCGGAAAACAAATTGATATAATTCACCTTCCATGAAATACTTCCGGTGCCGTTACAGCCGCTGAGCATTATTATAACCAAGCAGAGTATTGCCGAAATAAAAGAAATTTGTTTTTTCATCTTCATTCCTCCGCGGTTCTGCGACCGCAAATGCGGCCGCAGGTATAGCTTATTAAGCTTACAGTGTATTAAGCTTTTTCTTCTTTTTAACAATAATAAGTGCGGTTACGCCTCCGCCGACAATAAGAATTCCGCAGCCTATGCATACCCAAGCTATAACAGGAAGCGAAGACATTTCGGAAATTATTTGAGAAATCGGGTTATTTCCGCTTACAACGCGTCCGTAGCCTCTGCTTTTCTTGTTGTTAAGATTGATGGTGGGTTTTTCGAAAATGTCATCATCGTCATCTTCTTCAAGCTCTGAATACCAATCTTCATATTTTATGCCTTTTCCGTTTATGGTTCGCTTGTACGAAGCGTCTGCGGTTGCAAGGGTTATGCAAACATCGTCGATATAACACTCGGTCATACCGGGCATTGCAAGACCCACATATTTTGCCTTTGCGGTGAATTCGTATTTAAATTCAAGCCATTCGCCTTCGTGCTCGGAAACAAGATCGGTTGTACCTATTACATCAGTACGTGCGCCCCTTTGCTTTAGGCTCCAACCGTTATCGTTGCGCATATCGGCCTTATTATCTGAATATATAAGCTGAACATCGCCGGATAAGAATACATTTCCAAACTTTACCCAAACAGAAAGAACATATTTCTCTCCTACGGTAAGGGGTGTGTTCGTATCAAACAGCGTAAACATTCTGTAATACTGATTGTTGCCCTTACGGTGAACGGAAACGCTTCCGTTACGCACGCCCGCCGAATTGTAATTTGAAGCCGCCCATTGTTTGTACGTAGTAGTATCATTGGTATCGCACTTGATATTAAGCTCATTATCCGATTCAAAACCGCTTGACAAGCCCATACTGTAATCCTCAAAGCCCTGAACGGTTTGATATGTAAGGAATTTAGCGTAAACCCTGGTTACGCCCTTTGTAAGCTTTGTCGCCGAATATACATTCTGGAACTTTGTATCGGTATACCAGCCCATAAACTTAGAGTTTTCTCTTGTCGGATTGGCAGGCATTTTAAAGCTCTTTCCGACATCGCCGTAAATCGGCGCGGAATAGCTTCCGCCGTCCGTATCAAATACAACGGCATTTTTAAGCTTTATTATCTTAATGTCGTCAATCATTATTTCGCCGTATCCGGCTATCATAACGGCAAGCCTGTTGCCCGAAGCCTTATCGAGCGTCGGAATTTTTAAATAAGCTCCGGCGGTTACCCAGTCATCAGTAGGTCTTGAAACATCTGCTATCGGCGAGAAGAGCTGACGTCCGCTATGGCATGAATTTTCTTTTGTGACGCCGGAATAAATTGTTATTCTTGAGGGATAGCTGCTTTTTGTATCAACCGAAATTGCCTTGTATTTAAAGCTTATAAAGTATTCCTCGTTTTCGGCAACCTTATAAGCGGCGTCATTATATTTCCACGATGTGCCTCTTGTTACATTCGGATAATACAATCCGATAACACTGGGATATGTTCCGTAAGGGCCTACGCAATTTCCTATCTCTGTAACAGCGTCTTTCTTTTCCCTTGTATAGGTAAGCTTACGCTTTAAATAGGTGTTTCCGTTTTCTGTTATAATTGCATATTCGTCTGAAAGTCTCGCACACTGACGGCCTTTATTTGCCGACAGATAATAATCGTGGTAAGTGAAATCAATATTGGTAGCATCGGCTTCACCTACCCAACCTGCATAAAGGGTAAGTATACCTGTTGTTCTTTTATACTTGGCTGCATCAAATGCTTTGGTTAATTTCGCGTCGGTATACCATTTATCAAATGTGTAGCCTTCTCTTGCGGGAGTGGGTAAAACCGTTTTGGAATCAATTAAAAATTCCTGTCCCGCAATATCAACTCCGTCACCCGCAAAATTGATGTAGGTTGCTTTTTCAATGTCCCAATCGGAAAGCGAGATATCGTCTACAAGCACTTCGCCGTAACCCGAAACGCCAAGCGAGAATGCATTGCACACCACCTCTTCCTGCGAAACTTTTGCGTTTTCGCCGTAGGCTTCAACCGTGAAATATCCGCTTGCCGTTTTCCAGCCTGTTGTGCCGTATTCCGATGCAAAAATTTTCTGAGTAACGCGGTTAAGATGCTGATTGTATTCGTAAGAAGTATATACGCCGAATTGAATACCGCGTGTGCTGTGTTCTGCATCATAACTGTTCACCTTATATTTAAAGGTTATGCGGTATGTCTTACCCACAGCCGCCCTGCGAACAACCTCCGAAATGTTATAATTACCCTTAGAGGTTAAATCCGCGTCATAAATGCCTATGCACGAAGCGTATGCCATTGAGGTGGAATATACTATTCCGCGTACGGTATTCTTTTCCTCTTCCTTATTGGCTGCATATTTTTTAGTGTATTTTAAAACATTATTGCTTCCGTCACTGTACGGAATAAACGCCGGATCAAGTCTGCCGTCGCTAAACGAACCGTTGGCATACTGCCAATATTTTATATCGTCCATATTGATAACAGAACCGTTGCCGTTCATATGCCACTTGGCATAGAGCGTTATATCGGTTTGGGTTGTTTCGATATAGTCGTTTGCATTAAAGGCTTTTGTTAAATCCGCATCAGTATACCAGCCCAAAAATGTACCGTTATTGATTGCCGCAGCAGGCAGACTTGCAAGCTGGGAAAGAGAGTATTTGCCGTCTGTACCCGATACAAGCGTTCCGCCGTTTGTTTTAAAGGTAACATTAAACTCTTTGTCTTTTAATGCTGTTACTTTAACGTTATCTATATAAACACAGGCGCGTTTACCGTTTAAAATATAAATTGCCAATGTTCTAAATTCTGAAAGAACCGCATCCTCGGGAATAATCATATAAGATGTTGCCCTTGTCCAATTAATTTCCGTTTTTCCCTTAGAAATGTTAAGCACCGGGGTTTTTCTTGCATTTGCCTGATTAAACAGAACGGTGTTTACGTTTTCGGGATTGCTTGTTGTGCAGAATTTCTTGATTTTATCGGCACTTGGCATAAGCACAAGACCAACCTCAAGATCGTTCTCCATTTCGTCCTTTAAAACACCGTCATTTTTGGTTTCAAAGGCAAGTTTATAATCAAACTCCACCTTATAGGTGACCCCGTTTTTAACCTCAACCGATGAATTTATCTTGTTATTTTCCTTATAGTCGGTACCGGGGATTACAAAACCGTAATTCAGATATATCTGAGTATACCTCATAGCCTTTGTGGCATTACCGTTTTTATCGGTCGTGTTTGTCGGACGGACTTCTGCGGCAATATTGAAAAAGTCCTTCGCATAGTTTCTGCCATCGTCACCTAAGGCTAAAGCCTTTGAGTCTTCATAATCGTTCTCGGTAAGAACGGTATCGGTTTCGAATCTTCCTGCTACATAGCATCCGTAAAGCGTAAGCTCAACATATGACTCGCCGAAATTATAAGTATTTTTATCAAAAGCGTTTATAAAAGCGGGATCCTCATACCATTTTACCGTATTTCCGTTTTGGTCAATTTTATTGTTATCTGCCACTATTCTGTTGTCGTAGCGTTTTGTTTCGGTTTCTGAACCGATCACATAAGTAATGTCGATAGGCGCCAAAGCGGTAACTCTAATATTATCAACACTAAAATAAGGTTTTGTAGAACCCGTTCCGCCACCGCTAAAGGTTAGGTACAGGCGGTCCTTATTCTTATCAATGACTGTATCAGCCGGAACGGTTATATACTGCACGGCTTTTTGCCAGTTTCCGTCTGAAAATTCAGTTCCCGTCGGATATGTTGTGCTGTCACCCGTGCATTTAACATCCGCTTTATATTCTATATTATTTGCGGATAAATCACTTTTAGATTCCTTTAAATAGTAGTAATTACCAACCGACAAACCAACAGTTAAATCTTTAGCTACCGTTCCCTTTGCTTTATAATCATACTCTACCTTATACGTGACGCCGCTTTCGGGTATGAATCCTGCGTTAGTATTCCAATAGTCTTTATTTATCATATCATTATAAAAGAGCTTATATCCAAGCGGAAGTGACGCATACGGCATTTTGCTTTGACAGTATTGAATATAGCCCTGATATACGCCGCCTTCCGTAACGGCATTTAAATCACCCAAATATCCAAATTTATTCCATGAACTGCTTATTATAGAATCCGGATTTGATTTTCCGCTTACCGATTCAAGATCATAGTCAAATAACACGGTATTGCTTTTGTATACCGGATCCGAAGCATTTGAAGCCGAAGCCCACACATTCGGAATGAGCAATATCGAGGATATTGTGAGAAGTACCGCCATACTAAGGGAAAGTACACGGTTTTTACACTCAAAAAGATTGTTTTTAATGCGTTTAAACAAATCAAGCAACCTCCTTTTTTTATTTGCCAAGTGATTCCAATATTCCGTTCGCCTTAGCAACTGCTGTGTCAACCTCATTTGATATTTTTGCGGCCGTTGTTGCAAACTGCGCTACGGTTGTTCTCATAAGTGCATAGTTCCAAGTGTTAAGCCCTTCGTGATCGGAATTGTAGCCGACCAATGTTACAAGCGCAGTATCAAAAGCGAATATCTTTTTATTGATATCTGTTTTCGTGGCTTGTTTAAAGTAATAATCGCATGCATCATCACTTAGAAAACAATCATCTAATTTATAATTGTAAGGATCTAGGAAATATCTTAAGAAATATCCGGCACCTTCGGGGTTTTTCGAATTCTTTAAGATTCCGTAGGTACGCCATGATGACGAAGTATAGGTTGACTCTTTGCCGTCCTTTGTCGGAACGGGGGCAAATCCCAATACATCTGAGCCAATGCCTTTAAAATATCCGGTCTTTTTAAGTCCGTATGCATCCGTAACATAAATTGCTGACGTGCCTTTAATTAAGTCGGCTACACCCGCATCTAAACCTTCGTCCCTTGCTGTAAGATAAGTTTTGTAAGCTGTCTGGAGTCCTTCATCATTAAGTCCGTTTACAAACTTACCGTCCTTCATATAGCAAATTCCGCTTCCGAGCGACGCGGCTATAATTCTCGGAGTTATATATCCGCCCTTATATGTGTCGCCCAAGGCTTTGTATTCCCGCATTATGTTCAATAAATTATCAATAGTCCATTCGCCGTTGTCTATATAATCCTGCGGCGTGAGAATACCGTTTTCCGTGAGTGCCTGCTTATTGTAATAAACAAGATGATCGCAGCAATCCCATAAAGAATACTTAGTATTTATTTCATAAAAATGATTGTTAAATGTTGTTGCCTTAATTATATCGCTGTTCCATATAGGATCGGATGTGTTTATTGACTTTACCGTATCAAGCGGTTTTGCAATTTGCAAAACCATTGGGAATTCCGTATTGTTATCAACAAAAACATCAGGCGCATCTCCCGATGCAACAGCAGCTGCCAGCTTTTCGAAATATCCGCTTTGAGGTATTTCAACCCATTCGATTTTAATACCGGTGTCCTTCTCGAAATTGCTCATAGCATACTTTGCGTCATCTGTGGTATGATCTATCCACGTTGCAAATTTAACCGTTGTGCCCCTTAATTCTTCGGGAACATCATAGGGTTTATTTTCCTCTTCCCACTTTGCGCGTTCTACAACATAATCCTTGCCTAAATAGTCTGCCATTTCAGCCGCATCACCGGTAAGCTTTTGACTGTTGCCTTTAACATTTCCGCTCCCAGTATTTCCTTTGTCACCGCAAGCAGATAAGGATAACGACAATGTTAATGTAGCTGCCAACATAATTGATAAAGCCGATTTTTTCATTTTAATAATCTCCATTCTGCGATTTTGCTTGATTCCTCCAGCTCCTGCAATCGCAACAGAAGCCAAACAGCCGATTAACCGTTTTTAAGATTGCCTTGCATTCCTCCTCCTTTATGCTTGTATATTAAAAATCTGTCAGCCAGTTATTCCCACCCTGTCTATGCTTTTTACAAACTTATTCTGAACACAAAGATAAGCAATTAACAGAGGCAAAATAAACAATATACACGCCGCAAGCGACACCGAATTAATCATTGCTGTTGCCGCTCCGCCGGTAAACGGATTGTTTAGACGCAATGTCTCATTTATGTTTGCAAGCCTTACCGCCAAAGGATAGTTTGAAGTTATATACATTGTACTCAGATAATAATCGTTCCAATGCCAAATTGCCGAAAACACCGAAACCGTTAATATAACCACTGTGGAAGAAGGTATTGCTATCTTTATAAATGTTTTAAACGGTCCTGCACCGTCAATATAGGCAGCCTCCTCCAATTCTTTCGGCAAACCGCTGAAGAACTGAATATATATGTATATCAGTATTCCCGATCTTAAGCCCATTGCAAAAAGTGAAGGCAGATAAAAGGTTAAGTTTGTATTTAAAATATTAACTCTTAAATCCACACCTGTAAGATTGTTTATCAAGCCTAAAATACCCAATACATCAAAGCTTTTAAATCCAACAACCATAGATACCATATAAATCTGCGTAGGTATAATTATTGTTGCAAATAATAATACTTCAAAAAGACGTTTGAATTTAAAATTAAATCTTGCAAAACCGTAGGCAACTACCGCACATGTAAATACTTCAATAGCTGCGCTCAGCATATTCATAGACAATGTTTTTAAAACACTTGTTCCGTAATCGAGCGCATTAAAAGCGGTTTTGAAATTTTCAAGCGTTGTGTACTTCGGCAACCAGTAAAGAGTAGGATCATAAAACGCATCTATCGTCTTTACAGATGTGCTGATAGCACTGAACATAGGAAATAATACAATGTATGATACGGATATTAAAAACAAATACCTTAAAACAGACGTGCATATTTCAACAAAGGCTTTAGAACGCTTATGTTTATCCGAGAATAAAGTTTTGCCGTTATGATACATCATCTCCACCTCCTGAAGCACAAGCGGTCAAGTAACAGCATTATTACACCTAAAACAGCACTTATTATTATAAAATAAAACCACGCCATGGCCGCACCCACACCATATTCAAGGTTATTGGTGGTTTGAACGATAACCGACATAAGCACATTTGTTTTTGTTGTTAAAAGCTCAATAACCGTAAAAACAACTACGAGCGTAATAACCTTTGAAAGCATCGGAAGCGTTATATACCAAAACTCTTCCCATTTTGTACATCCCTCAACCTTTGCTACCTCGTAAAGAAGATCCGGTATAGTTTGAAGTCCAGAAATAAAAAGTATTGTTTGTATTCCGGAATTCCATACAAGCTCAAATATATTATTAAAAACATTTGTAAGATACTTTGAAAACTCCGACGGTATGCCGAGAGAAGATATAATCGAACTGAAGTCTATCATATTTGCGGAAACATTCTCATCAACACCGATCTGTGATACATCTCCCGTATTTACGGAAAACAGAATGTCAATAACAACTCCGGTAGCAATTATAACCGGCAGAAAAAACAAACCTCTGAAAAACAGTCTGCCCCTAAACTTTTGATTCAAAATTATTGCAAGTATTAGGCTTATAATTACAATAACGGGTAGGGAATAACATATCTTAACTATTGATGCCGAAAGGTTCTTAGAATAATTAGGATCGGCATTGAGTATATATTTAAAATTTTCAATTCCCGCAAATTTTGTTACTATTCCCGATTCAGCAAATCTAACATCTGCAAAAGAATAGTACAGGGACTTTCCTATCGGAATTAAAAAGAATAAGCAAAGCCCGATTATCCACGGCGAAATAAAAATCAACCCGTATTTTGAGCGTAAAGCTTCAATACCTTTCTTTTTGTTTTTCATTATTCCACCGCCTTTATGTAATAGCTCTTTGCTTCAATAATGCCCTCAGGTATTTCCTGCTGCGAATCTGAAAAATTCACATAAACCGTTATTCCGTTATCAAATTCCGTTATTCTTACAGCATTATCCAAAACCCTGTGAGAAATTATTTTGGCGCCGTTAAGCCGTTCAATATCTTCAAAAAAGTGTGCTTCTTTTAATCTCTTCAATTCGGTAATAACAAAGTCTGAATTATATGCATATATGTTTCTGGATTCCGAATTTGAAAGCTCCTCATCATAATCCGCACCCAATACATATGACGGCGCAATTCCCGACTCCATACAGTGCAAGAGTGACAACTCGCTGTCAGCAGCAGTATTAACGGGTTCCGAGGCCATCGCGACATAACCTTTTAATACAATTTGATAAAACGGAACATCATAGTCATATACATTATAATCCGATGAGTTTGTCGGCGTGCTTATAACGAAATCGGAATTTAAAGCGGCAAAAACATTTGCATCGCTTGCAAGCACGGAAATTCCCGCACTTCGATACCTTTTTAGTATTTCGGTAATCTGCTTTTCGGTGTTAAGCTTTGCATAATAATTACTGTCTCTGTAATCCGAATAAGCCCTGCTTGTTAATGTATCCAATGAAATTCCGGTGAAACCGCTTTTTGAAAAATACTTAAGAAGCTTCGAGTTGATTTTATCAAGCTGACTGCGGCCTATTAACATATATGCAGATTGATTCTTATCGGCTATTCCGCTCCAAACAGCCTTTAAGGTGCGTGTTGCCCTTTTGCCGTTTACTGTAACAGCGGAAGAACGGGTGGAAATTCCGCTTCCGGATTTATTAAAGCAAACCGTATCAAAATTCAAAAATGCCGAAATTCCATCTTCTTTGCATTTTTCGAAAAAGCTTTTCATTTCACCGACAGAGGATAGCTTTGAATTAAGCTTTATACCTCCTGCCGGTTTTCCTATACTTAAACCGCTGTTTGAAAATCCGAACAAAGAAATATTAAGGCTGTTGTCAACAAATTCTTTTGCCGCCTCGGTTATATCATTAACTTGGTTTATATCGGTTATAGCATATATTGATTTATACGGTATCCCGATAAAATCTTTATTGCACACCGTGCCGCCGATGAAGCTCAGATTTATTATTTTTTCTTTAGTATCAGAAGTATTGTTGTTTAACCCGTAATTCTTATCTAAATAATTTCTATAAATATCAGCAATATCCACATAAGAAGCATTTTCCTTGTAAAAAGGATAGTACGATACCGAATATATACGATCTGTAATAGGTTCCGAATATATTTGTCCGGACGCTCCGGCAAAATCGGTTGAAACCTCAACGGTATCCATACCTCTTGTTTGGAAAGATGCATAAGCTGACGAATAGCCGATATTTTTATCGTTTGTATAGGTAGCTATATTTGCGGCTTCCGCACCATCGGTAATTATTGCACAAACTCCTCCGTTTGCTTCAACAAGACCGAATACCGGCATCCTTACTGCTTTTTTCTTTGAGAACTCCGAAACCTCTCCGGCAGTATAGTCCTTACCGTAAACCGGTTCCTCGATTGTTGCCGGAGAAGAAAGCTTAGCAGTATTTTTGATTATAGCACCCGAGCCAGAAGGAACAAATAAATATGAATCTTCATCCGAATTGCTTTTTGAGCACAAAAAAGGTGCAAAAGTAATTTTTGTTATAAATTTTTCTGAGGTTTCTCTGATTTTTGAAGTATCGACAGACATTGTAAGATTGTCATTATTCAAAACATAATCAACCGTAACGGACAAGCTTTCCGACTTAAAATCATATTGAACAGATAATCCGTTATCGGTTTCTTTAACCGAATAGCTCTTCTTTTGAATTGAGGCGGTATATGCATAAGCTGTTTTTTCGGAATAGCTTACCTTGTCAAAATAAGTAACCGCTATCGGAGATTCCGTTTTGGGATTATTCTTTTTTCCGCCGGTTTCATAATTATTATCCAGTATCTGATACGGTGTGGTGCTTCTTACAGCGCCATTATTCTTATTTTTCAAAAGGACTCTGCCTGCAACCGAATCCCAGGAAAGCTGATAATCGGCGTTTTCAGCCGCAACAAAGCTCTCCGGCTTCGCTCGGTTCTCATTTTCGGAATACACTTCATAAGTTTTAACCTCACCGCAACCCGATATTATAAGTGAAACGGCCGCCGCAAAACAAAATAATGTGATTTTTCTTGTTTTCAATTATTATCGTCCTTCCCTTCAGCGGTATATCATTTCATATATCAGCGTCACAACAAATCCGAATGTTTGCTGTATAAGCAGTCCCACCAAAAACAGCAGAAAAATCTCAACAGCTATTCCGATTATTGTCAAAGCACATGTACCTATAATTCTTCCAAACGAAAAGTCGTGAATTTTTATTAAACCGGCAATCATGGTAAACACCATTAGGCAGTAGAACAGGAAAACCATCATATTCAAAAATCCGCTTTCCGTGGGAAGCATTACCGATGTGAATAATACATAAAGCAAATTGCTTATAATAAGGGGCATTATACTGTATGTTGTAACAATATATATTTCCCTTATCCTTCCGATTCCTCCGAAAAGTGTTGAAACAGCCCAGTTTGTTACAGTCCAAAGAAGAACGATTCCGACGGTTTTCACCAGAACAAAAAGCGAATTAAAAGATGAAGTGTCATAATAATTATAAATAAATCCGCTCTTCGTGCTTTTAAGAATTTCAGAAGCATAATAAACCGCAACTAATACTGTTCCGATAACAACAGAGCCTTTTCCCTTGTCCTTTACCTCCGCAAAAGATGCAAACGGATGAAATACCGTACCAAGCATATGCTTTAACGATTGACTTCGAATTAAACTTATGCTTTTCTTTTTCAGTATTAAGGTGATAACAACAATTCCGGCTATAACAATTAAGATTAAGAAGGATAAAAATATAAAGTTATCCTTTAAAAACTCATTTCTCGCTGTTTTAAAAGCCTCGGCATAGGTGCTTCGATCGGCGCCTATCTTTGCAAGACGCATGGCTTCTTTGGAGTTTCCTTCTCTGTAAGCCGCTTTTGCAAGCCCTCTGTAAGCAAGCTGGGAATTCTGATCCTGCCTTGATATTTCTTCCCACAGGGGTTTTGCCTCTGTATACTTTGAATGTAATGTAAGCGATTGAGCTTCTTTAACCAATCTGCCGTATTCTGTAATTTCATATATCGTAACGGTTTTATTTGCTTTGTCACAAATAAGCACATCTTCCCCGTTTAGGGTGATTGCCATGGGTACCGCCGAAACACCCACTTGCGTTCCTTTGGTAAAACCGCCGCCGAAAACACCTAATAAATTTGCATTTATATCGTAAAGAAATATTTTACCGTGACCTTTATCAAGTATGTATATGAAATCGCCGTCTGCGGCAAGCTCTGAAAGATCCTGGAGCACCCATTTGTTTTCCCCGGTTTTTACCGAGTCAATATCGCCGAAATTCGAAAGTGACGTATCCATAACATTTAAACCGCCGGGATTTAGAATTTTTACGGATCCGCTGCTATCAGAACCGGTACCTCCGGTTGCCGTATAAATAAAATTATTGGTTCCTATGTCAAGGTCGGTGAATTGAAACGGCAAAGCCCTTACACTTGCGCTTTTTTTAACATCATTCATAAACAGCTTGTTCCAAATACGTGAAACAACCTGTTTTGCAGATGATTTAACCTGATTTGCTCCGTAAAAGCTGATAAACTCCCCCGACGGAGAATACAAAAGCGCACCGTAGTAGCTGCCGTCACACAGCACATAGGTGTATCCTCTGCTGTCAACCGCACACCTTATCGGCGAGAAAGAATAATTATCCGGAATAATATCCGAATCCGGAAGGGTAAGAACTCTTTTTATATTTCCTGAGCTATCGGATATCCATACTTTTTTTGCTTCGGTTCCGCATATATAAATATCTTCATTTTCCGTCACATAAATTCCGGTAGAACCCGAAAACGAAACAGACTGTCCGTTTTCATCCGTAAGGTTACTAATCGTATACGAAATTTTATAATTTTTGTCAAAAACAAAAATCGACGGTAAAGCCGAATCCAGCAAATAGGTCTTGCCGTTTCTTGAATAAATGTCAGAAATCGAAGCTATGTTACTAACACCCATATCCGACACATTTATTGTCTGATTGACCTTATAAAGCGGTTTTGACTCCACGGCTTTGCGCGAGCCTTCCGAAGAAGTATCGGTCCAATACGTATAACACTCATACGGCATATAAGCGGAGGAAGATTCCGCAGCATAAGAATCAATGCCGAATAATACGGCAGCGACAACTGCCAAAGCCGCCAACCTCTTAATTCCTTTAAGCTTCACTTTTCTTCCTCCTTATCCCTTAATTCCGGCGCTGTTCATAGTCTCCATAACATTCGATTGCGTAAAAAGATATACGATTATCGGCGGTATCATCAATATAACCGTCATTGCCATTGATGAACCGGATCTTGCTATTCCTCCCGCCGTAAGCTGCGGCACAATCATTTGAAGAGTTTTTATTTCTTCGGCAAAAACTTCGGATGAAGGTGCTATAGCCCACATATCGCGAAATGCAAATAAAACAACCGTCAGCAAAACCGGCTTTATAGTCGGCAAACCGATCTGCCAATATGTTCTGAAAAAGCTTGCACCGTCTATTTCCGCTGCTTCCAACAATGCATCGGCAATATAACTGTCAATATACTGTTTCATAAGAAAAACACTGGTTGCGGAGGGTATGGAAGGCAAAATATATACCCAATAAGTATTAATTATATTAAGCTCCGAATGTATCAGGTAGCGCGGTATTGAAAGCGTGTATGCGCTGAACATAAGTGAAAATTGAATAATCAGAAATAATGTTTTATTGATTTTTAAATTTGATTTTGAAAGGGAAAATGCACAAAGCGAAGCTGTAAATACATTTAAAACCGTTCCCACAGCGCATACAAACAGAGTGTTAAAAATATACCTTGTTAAAGGAACAGTAAGATTAGAAAGCAATTCCGGAAGAAGCTGATAATTCTGCAGCGTGGGCCTGTGAACAAAAAAACGCGGCGGAAATATTAAAAGCTCATCAAGCGGTTTAAATGATGTACAAACACAATAGATTAAAGGTAAAAATGTAAAAGAACCCGCCAATATTATAAACAAAAGATAGAAAAAGGTTCCGGCCTTTGACCTGGTGAATCTTTTTATCTGACTTTTACTGCTTCTGTCAAATAAATTAAACTTATTCTTTACTTTTTTCTTGACTGAAAATGGCTTGTTTAATGCTTTTTCCATTATTTCACTACTTTCCGGTACGATCAAGCGCCTTTACAAACAATGTTCTTGCAACAATCATAAGTAAGAACAAGATCACCGCCATTGCCGACGCATAGCCCATTTCATATTTTACTGTTCCGACATCCGCCATGTACTGAACTAACATATCGGCCGAGTATTCCACACTCGGATAGCCGGCAAGCACCTGAGAAATTGCGCCGGCGGAAAAGCTTGACTGTATCGACATTACTGCGCTGAACAGCAGCATATTTTTCATCATTGGCAGTGTAATGTACCATAATTCCTGCCATCTGTTTTTTATACCGTCAATAGCTCCTACCTCGTATATCTCTTGATTTACATTTTGCAATCCTGAAATATTAGCAAGGAAGGAAATACCCATACTTTGCCAAAGCTGAACAATTACAACAATGGTAAAAACATACGAAGAATTATTAAGCCATAAAATCGGTTCCGTAATTATTCCGAACGAAAGCAAAAGGCTGTTTATGTATCCATAGCTGTCGCCGCTGAAGGCAACCTGCCAAATATAAAACGCGTTACCCACAAGAGACGGAGCATAAAACATAAAAGACAGCAAGGTTCTGATTTTCGGCGAAAATTCATTTACAAACCATGCTAAAACAAACGACAGCAGAAAACCCAACGGTCCCGTTATAATCGCAAACAACATTGTATTCTTTAGCACTAACGGAAATATTTCATCACTTGCAAACATCCTTAAATAATTATCAAAACCGATAAATTTAAATCTGTTTATCATATCGTATGAAAAAAAGCTTAATACCATTGATGCGGCAATGGGGAGAACCGTAAATACAAAAAACATTATCAAAAACGGTGACATCATCAATGCCGCTTGAGTTTTCTTTGATGTTAAGCGTGAAGCGGTTTCTTTATTCATTTTTTTCGTTAACCTGCTTTCTAATCTTTGTATTCGTCGATTTTTCGTTTTATTTCATCGTTTGCAACCGCATTCCATCTTAAAAGTGCGTCACAGGCTGTAGAGTTTCCGTTTATTACCGACCAAAATGCCTGATCTACCGATCTTACCATATAATAGCTTCCGGGAACCTCCGGTATTTCTTTAACATTAGACCATTGCTCAAGAAGTATCTCCAAATCCCCGTAATTCCACGAATAATTCGAGAATGCTTCAATATTCGAAGTTGCTATACGCCCCGTAGGTCCTATTATAGACTCAACATTTCTTGAGTATGAAAGCTGTGTTGAAGATGACGTCCACCATTTAAGAAACTCCCATGATTCGTCTTTTTTACTGCTGGTATTCAGTATAAAGCATCCTGTTCCCTAACCGGCGCATCCGTGATTAACATTTCCGGATTCATCGGTTGTTCCGGGGATAAGTGCAATACCCCAGGAGTCTTTAATTTCCGGCGCTGCCACTTCCAATGTTGTATACAGTGTATACGGGGCTATCCCCAGCGGAGAAACACCTATCCTGAAACGATTGTAAAAGTTTGATTCAACGGGAATTTTATATTTCGTATACAGCTTAGTCCAACTGTCAAAAATATCTATTGCAGATGTGGAATCAAGGATACTTGCCATAGTTATTTTATCATAAAAATCGGTTTTATTCTGAACCATCATAGTCGCAAACAGATTAAGATTTCCTATTCCGGCATTAACAATCGTAGCATCGGAAAGCTTTGTATACGGAAGATAAACACTCATATTGTTTCTCTGTATTACAGAGGAAGCTTCCATAAACTCATCCCATGTTTCCGGCACCTCAAGATTAAGCTGCTTTAATATATCTGTGCGATAAAACATTATAAAAAAGTTTTGCGTATCCGGCAAAGCATAGCAACCGTCGTTGTAAACATACGGATCGGTAGCGGTTGACGCAAAGCTGCTTTTAACCTCATTAAAGTCATCAAAATTTTTCAAATTGTAAACAGCGTCTCGCATAGCATAATTTACAGGATTTGATCTCGCAACTCCTATTGCAATATCCGGGGCGTTATGTGTTAGCATACCCTGAATAATCGTGGCACCCGTTATTTCAACATTAACACTTATACCGGTTTTCGGAGTAAAAGTTTCCTGAATAAGAGTATTTAAAACCTGGGTTTGGTCTCTGCCCCAATTTACCCAAAGCTTGAGAGATTTTCCGCTTTCTTCTTTGCCGTACTCCTTAGCAAACGATGAAATGAATTTCTTTGCCGAAAACGACACCTGTTTAAAGAACGAAACACTGTAATCCGTTTTCTTTCCGGGTGCAATTATTCTTATTTCATCCAGCGAAAGCGGCATACTAAGCATTTCGTTTAACATTGAACTCAACGAACAATACTGGTTATAAAGCTCTGTTTTGTGGGTGTGTGCGAGATATTTGGTTTCTACCATCTGTTTTAAAACACGCTGCATTGAATATAATGTAGAAACATATTGCGTACTGCTTTTTTCCGACATTTTCTTCATTTCTTCAGCCAGTTTTTCTATTTTGTCAATATCGGAATTAAATTCGCTTTCCAAATCCGGTATCTGCTTGAAAAGCTCATAATCGCGGTTAGTGTCCGGTGTCTCGCCGGTTATCATTGTTATTTTTAAATATTGAGCCGAAATGCTGTCTAATATATCTTTTAAAGAATTATAGTAATCCGACATCTCGCTCATTGTAACCGCAAGTTCAAGTGTATGCTCGCCTTCACTCAAATAAATTTTTGCATTTTCGCCGTTATCGGTCGAAAGTCCTGCCTCGGTCCAGCCGGAATTATAATTAAATCTGATACTTTCAGCCTCTTTAAACGGAGTTTTGCCATCAATTTTAAGCCACCTGAAAACACTGCCATTCACTACTGTGCTTTGCTTATAGTGAAAGCTCATCTCGTACAATCCGTCCGATGGGGCATTAAATTTCCAAATAAGACTCTGACCTGCCGAACTCCAATTTGAAGAACCAATGTAATTTATAACGGTTTTATCGTACGAAATCGGTGTAACTGCCGCCGAAAGATTATCGGATTTTGCCGTAAGCGAAAATGCCGTTTTAATATCGGCGTCCTCGCCTTGAATAACAATATCATTTCCCGAATAATCGGCATAATTGTTTGCTTGGTATGTTTCAGCCACTTCTGCGTAATTCGGTGTATTTTCCGGCGGAACAAACGATACCTTTGACAATGCAAAACTCTGCTGTATTGAAGTGACCGTTACCGTATGCGTCCCCTTACTCAACGCAAATTCATAAGGGTGTAATACTACGCCGGTATCGTCAAATGCAAGCTGTGAAAAATAATCCTTAATCTCGATTTGTTCTGAGGAATACTGATTTCCGTGTTTATCTGTTTTCCATTGCTCGGAGCTGTCCTTCCAATGCCTGAAGAGAGTGATTTCATTCATTCCGTTAAAAAGTGCCGTGCCGTCGATTGCCATTGAAACCGAAACATCCGCAACCTTGTTATCCAGCGTTAAAAATTCGAATTGAACGTTGTAAAGACCCTCATCGTCAACGGTAAATTCATAAACTGCCGTATCACCCTTATTTTCAAAGGAAACCGCCGTTCTGCCGTTCTCTTCGCCGGATTTTGCGGTTGTATGTAACGAATCAACCTTTTCTGTACCTATTTCAATTACCGTTTCGGCCTTTTTGTAATTCGCGTATTTTTTAATATAATCCGAATACTCTGCACCATACTTAACGTTACCTTCATAAGCTGCAGCTTCGGCACCTACTGAGTTTTCCCCGGACACTGCAACGCTCATTCCGCCCAAGCAAATAATTGCGGCCAATATAATTGTCAGTATCCTTTTTGTCATTTTCTTTTCCTCCGAATAAAATCAATACGGCTGTATTTTAGCCTTTAAAAGTGACGGGTAAGAATCCATTATAAAGTCATAGCTTTTATGCTCATTGTTTATCAGCCATTCCTGCGGCTGATTATTATAAGTCCAATCAAGCGGCTCTGCCGAACTGTTTTGCATTGCGTTTTTCCTCATAGCCGCTGCAATATCACGCTTCATTTCGTCGTTCAGCGAAGCGGGCTTCATTGATACAAATAACGGCGAACCGCTGTTTGCCAGCAAATCAAGCCATTGCTTATTTAATTTCCACGGAATATTATCATCCAATATTCCCACGCAATCAGCATCAACCATATAGAACGCTTTGTTTTGGCAAAGTCTGAAAGCAAGTGTATTAACGCCGTAAGCACGCGTCCTGCTCCACTCTCTGCCGCTTGTGTCATCACCGATACGGTTTATTTCGACAAGTCCGGCACACAAATGCGATACCGTATTGCAACCTATTATAACCATATCACCTGCTGCTTTGCGGATCAGTCTGTAAAAATCAAGTACAATTTCAGCGCTTGTCTTTGTTCTGTCATAAAAATACAGCTCATCCGAGGGGGATATCTTGCCGTTCAAATAATCCCCGAAATATCCGAACATATCGTAGGTTGAAAAATCGTGCTTTATAAGCTCAAAGCCCCAACCTTTAATTTTACTTATAAGGTCTGTCAGAAACTTTTTCACTTCAGGATGCGACGGATCAAGATATTTAAGCGCTCTTCCTTCTGCACCTGCATGCATACGCCAATCGGGATGCTTTTCTTCAAGCTCTTCATCGTGGAGAGGCCTGAACCAAATTCCGGGCTTAACTCCGAGTTCTTTAAATTCTTTTGTGATTGCCGCCATATCGGCAAATTCATCTTTCGGAGTCCACGGTCCGCCGATGCGCCCTATCTCCCAACCGTCATCAATAACCATATACGGTCTGTTTTCACATTCCTTGGTTAATTCGGAAATCAGTTTTGCATCTTCCGTAAGATCTGCTTTAGTGAATTTTCCGTATGCATAATACCAGTTGTTGCTGCCGTAAACCGATTCCTTCGGCAGAATCGGTTCAGAGGACATCACCTTGCAAAACTCACGCGCCGCCTGAAATTCGGACATTCCGGAATAGCTTTCGCAAACAACCGTTCCTGCAAGAAGCTCACGGCCGTTAAGCCTTACTCCAACTCCACCGCAACGAACATCGAACCAAGCCGTAATGCCGGAAGCATCACACTGAAAACTAACAAAGCTGTTCGGTTGTACCATAACGCCGCAACCAACGGTTTCTTTTCCGTCAGACATCAAAAAGTACCACGGCATAAATATTTCACCGTTAAGGGAATGCCATTCCATATCACCGTAAGAGCGTTCCCATTTGTCCCCCATAATTTTCACCGGCTTATCTGCACGGTAATTCCACCTGGCACATATATACTTCGGCAATGAGGTGTTTGCTTTTAAATAAACAAGAAGCTTTCTGCCTTCTATCACCGTGCGCACTTCAGCATCATTATTCTCACCCTCACAAACAACCTTAATGTCATCGGGTTTTCTTAAAATATCAACTGTCATATTTATAATCCGCCTTTCTACAAAATCACCGACAAGTCAACTGAATCGGCACAGTTATCCTTGCATTTGTTATTTTAATGAAATTCGCATATAACGTTAATTTTAACAATTATGTGCTTGTCGACGTTTTGTTGTGATTTTTTAGAACATCTATTATCAAATTGGTCATAATAATAATCAATTTGCACAACTATTGTATCATATGTTTCAATTATTGTATACCTTTAATGAGAATACTTTATTATGGTATTATGACTTTTTTGATTCATTTGCCATTATTTTCATAAAAAGATTATTACCTGACCGCTTTAATTTTCTTTAAGGATTATCTTATTGCGCCTTATCATTTCAAAACCTTCTTGTGTCTCAGATTTTTTTCGAAATAATTATGTGCTATGCATTTGTGTTTTATAAAATTATTCCATCTCTATTTCAATATTTATATTTCCTTTAAGCTTTGCGGAAATAAACGGTTCGTGCTGAACATTGCCGTTAACCGAGAAGCTTCTTATTGCATTTCCGTTTCCTTTTATTTTGATATTCAAAATCATATTTCGATATTTTACCGATTTAAGTGATATATCATTTGCCGTTGCAGTGCCGACAGGCGCAAACGATATGCCTTCCGTTTCAAATTTCATTCCCACAAGATCCATATAAACATTACGCAAATAAGCGGTTGCGCTCCATGTCTGATACGGTTCGGTTGCCCATTCAGAAATTCCCTTTTTTCCCCTTTCCTGTCTTCCGCCGTAAATCTCACCTGTCAGGGGATGATATATTTCTGCAAATTGATAATATCTGATTGCATTATCGGTTTGATTCATAAATTCCCTGTCAAACCTTTCGGTTTCACCGTTTAATGCCATTGCATCTGCCCAAAATCCCTGTATATGAGGCCAAACCGTTCCACTGTGTCTGCCAAATCCCATATGATCAGGCGTATCATACCTTGAAAAGCTGGGATATACGCACGGAAAACCGTATGGAGTAGATGGTGCATTTCTTATAACAGCACTTTTTTTCTTCTCGTCTGCGATGTCAAACAACAACGCAAAACTGAGTCCCATTCCTTCAGCCGCCTCGCAACCGCCGAATTTATCGTAAATATAATTATATGTTTGTTTTTTGTCATTCCAAAAAATATTATTTATTGCCGCTTTCATTTTTTCGGCTTTGGTCACATACTTTTCCGATATTTCAAGCTCGCCTGCCATTTTATCTGCCAATACATAAGCGTAATAATAAAGACAGTTTGTAGATAAAGCATAAATCGGAATTCCAACGCCACTTTTTTCGCAAAATTCTTTATTTTCAACCGAAAAAGATATTATTCCGCTATTTCCGTGCTGTGCATAAATATCAGGATATGCAGAAACACCGTCGCCGTAACAGGCCGGTCCTCTAAACAGATTAAGCTCTTCTGAAAATTCGGTTTTCTCAAAAAATGCCAAGGAGTTTTTCACAGCCTCGTATGCGATTCTCAGAAATTCTTTATCCTCTGTATATAAATATTGCCACCATGCGCCTACAGCCCAAATTATGCAATCCCAATATTCACCGTCAATCATATACCCGGCTTCCTTATGCTTTAATACGGATTTCAGCGTATTAAGCGATTCTTCAGGACACACTAAGCCGCCTGCATTCCATGTATTTATTGCAGCATCACGAGTCCATGGCGTAACATAACAACCGAGTCCTGCTATTATCACCGACTTTTTCTCGGCAAGTAATCCATCCTTAAACGGCAATATATTCGCCGAAAGCGTCGCAACCGCCAAACGGTATGCAGTATCTATTTTTTTGTTATTTGTTTCCAAGTAAGGAAAATTCAGCATGGCCAATTTACAACTCCTGTTCGTTTTTCGGTGTTTTTATTTATATTTTGAATAAATATTACTGTATAAAACAGTAAAGTAATTATATCATATTCACAGGATTTGTATGCCATTGACAGTAAACATTTATTATGCTATAATGACATTCAGAGGTGTTTTTTATGCATTCCAAACTCCTGACAGCAGAAACTCAAATTGATAATGAAGTAGGATTCAAATATCATTCCGTATACTTAAATATTGAAAATTCCACACTGCACTCCCATGATTATTATGAAATATTTCTTGTTGTATCAAACAATCTTAATCATTATATAAACGGAGTTACTCAAAACTTATCTAACGGCACGCTTACATTCATCAGAAAAAGTGATGAGCATTATTTTTACGGAGAAACCATAGATGCCATCTCTTTTATAAATTTTGCTTTTGATGAGGAAATCGTAAACGACTTATTTAAATATCTCGGAAGCAGTTTTTGTTCAAAACAACTTCTTGCTGCAGAAATGCCGCCAAGCACACATTTAAGCGAGCATAATATAAACTGGGTGTGGCGACAGCTCGAAAAATTAAACGCTATTGATATAAACAACAAACAGCAAAAGATATATCTTTCAAGAATTTTACTGTTCAACATTTTTACAAAATTTTTTTCCGGATATACTGATACTTACATTACCGATAATGCCGCAAATATTCCCGAATGGATGGTCGAGCTTAATTACAATATGCATAAGTTTGAAAACTTCAGCCAGCATTCAGACCGCATGGTAGAATTAAGCGGAAGATGCCGCGCTTACTTAGGCAGAATGGTTAAAATGTATTACAATAAAACAATTTCAGAATATATAAACGAAATTCGCCTTAACTATTTGGCAAATACACTTATAACCACCGATATTCCGATTTCCAACCTCTGTTATGAATGCGGTTTTGAAAATATAAGCTGGGCATATACGCTTTTTAAAAAGAAATTCGGCACATCTCCGCTTGCTTTTAGAAACAAAAATAAAATTTAAGTGCAGGCATTTATCATTTGGCAAACCCCATATACATGCTATAAATCAACAGTATATTTTTAAAAATATAAATTTAAAATTACTATCAAAGCATACGCTTTTTAATGCTTCTTATCACAAAGTTTTGTTGGCTTAAGCTCAATATTTCAAACATCATAATCTTGTCAAGAATAAAAAATCCTATTCACTACCCCTTGACAACCTTCCTTTTATCATATATAATACCCTTGTAACATGGTTTAAGAAAATTGTCAAATTTGACTTTTCAAATTATGGCATTGGTTAAAGTAACTCGGTCGGACTTTTCCTTTTTGGGGACAGTCCGGCCTTTTTGCATTTTTAAGGCAACTTAAAATATATCAGGAAAATAAGTACGGTAATCACAAGATTGACCGACCATTCTGTATTTTTACAGGACAGGTCGGTCTTTTTTGTTTTTACATAAAAACAAAAGCGTACCGAGCGACACATTTAAGTATCCGTAAAAGATTTTACATTGTATAAGAATTTCTTTCGGATACCGAATATGCTTGCTCGGTACAAAAAGGAGAAGAAAAATGGAAAATCAAGACAACATTAACAGCTTTCTCGACAGTATGGACGATTTTGAAAACGTGCCTGCCGAGCAAGCACCAAGCGCACAGAGCGTGCCGTTTACTCCCGCCGCCGTATGGCCGGGCAAAGAACAGACGGCACCGCAACAGGTAGCGGCGTCACCTGTCCGGGCGGAAACGGTACCGCAGGAAGTCTCGACACAGCCTGTAATTCAGCAGGCAGTCGGCAAACCCGTACCGCAGGTGCAACCTACGGTTATCGCTGCTCCGGCTGTTCAACCCGAGCCGGTAATTCAACAACCGCCGGTACAGCCTGTCGCCGAACAGCAGCCGATGCTTGACCCGTTTGAGGCGGCATTCAAAAATGCCGAGCAGCAGAGCGAAAAGCGTATGCTTGACGCATTGGCGGCGAAGCCCGCGGTATTTTCCTACGCAAAGGTAAAGGAGGAAATCGAGGACAGGGACGCAACCTTTGAGGATCTGCGTCAAAAGTATGAGGCGGACTTTCCCGAGCTTTCGGATTCTAAAACCGTATCATGGTCGGTGAACTACGGCAAAACAACAAAAACCGTAAGCAACCCCGGCTCGGATAAGGTTTACGAAATCAAAGCCGAAATCGAGAACTCCAAGGCATTTAAAGACGCACTTAAAAAAGCCAAGACGGATGCGGATAAAAACCCCGAATGTGGCTCTATAATAAATGTTGGGGTAAGCAAGTAGAGCCTACGAAGAAAAAATAAGATAAAATAAAAAAGTAGAGCATATTTGGAAAGAAACCGTTAAAATGGAAATGAGTAGATACCATAAACGGAGGCTCCAATATGCTCTATAATCATTTTACAGAAGAAATGCTTGGATTGCAAGGGGTAAAAATAACAAATGTTGAACAAGAAGAAAATTTAATTATTCATCTCGAAATGGAAAGAAAAAGACATAATTGTATCTGTTGCGGAACCGCAACAGATACAGTACACGATTACAGACTGCAAAAAATAAAAGATATTCCTTCATTTGGTAAGAATATTGTTATTATGCTCCGAAAAAGGCGCTACCGCTGCCCGCATTGCGGTAAAAGGTTTTATGAAGAAAACACCTTTCTGCCCGGATACCACCGTATGACAAACAGGTTGGTGAAATTTGTATTAAATCGTCTGACCGATGAACGCTCTTTTACAAGTGTAGCAAGAGAAGTAAATTTATCCGTATCAACAATAATCAGGATATTTGACCTTGTAAGCTATCCAAAAGCCGAACTGCCCAAAGTATTATCTATTGATGAATTTAAGGGCAACACTTGGGGAGAAAAATACCAATGCATATTGACCGACCCCGAAAACAAGATTGTTTTAGATATACTTCCCGAAAGATACAAACCGTATTTAACAACATATTTATGTAAATATCCAAAGGAAGAACGGGAAAAGGTGAAATATTTTGTTTCGGATATGTGGCGGACTTATTATGATACCGCCGGCATATGGTTTAAAAACGCAATACGTATAGTGGATAAGTACCATTGGATAAGACAGGTAATATGGGCTTTTGAAAATGTCAGAAAAGAAGAACAGAAGAAATTTTCCAAAACACATAGAAGATATTTTAAAAACTCTAAAAAGTTATTGCTGAAAAGATTTAATAAATTAGAAAACGAACAGCAACAGCAAGTTTTGGTTATGTTAGAAACTTCTGTGAACCTTAGCAGGTCTCATTGGTACAAGGAAAAATTTCTTGAAATACTTGACTGCAACGACCGTGAAACCGCCAAAGAAAAAATGCAGGAATGGATTTATAATGCCTCAAACTGCGGTATACCGCAGTTTGAGAAGTGCGCTGACTCTATGCAAAATTGGCTCACCGGTATACTGAATTCTTTTTCATCACCTTATACTAACGGTTTTACCGAAGGCTGTAATAATAAAATTAAAGTTCTTAAAAGAAACGCATACGGTTACAAAAATTTCAGAAGATTCAGAAACCGCATTTTACATATATTTTCTCACAAACAACTAAACAAAGAACAAGCAGCTGCCTATTAGCAAACTGCTTGCACTCAATTTCTCATTTTAACTCTTTACCCCAACTATTGACAAAGAGCCCAAAGAAAAGCCGCTTAAAAAGCGGCTTTTATAATTGGAGCGGACAATGGGAGTCGAACCCACCCATTCAGCTTGGGAAGCTAATGTTCTACCGATAAACTATGTCCGCATTTTTATTTATTTTATCATAAAGCAAATACTTTTTCAAGAAATATTTTCAGTCTTCCCGATACAAACAGTATCGGGAAGACTTTTAAATCAAGAACTGATTATTCCGACGCAGCTGTACTTGCCGCGAGATTCTCATAAACACTGTCGGATTCGTCGGTAAGACCGTTATCCTCGGTCTCCTCATATTCGGCAGGGTTTATTTCCTCGCACTTCATACCGGTGCCGGCAGGTACCAGTTTACCGATAATAACATTTTCCTTAAGACCGAACAGCGGGTCAACCTTGCCCTTAATAGCAGCTTCGGTAAGAACTCGCGTTGTCTCTTGGAAGGACGCTGCCGACAGGAATGATTCGGTAGCAAGCGAAGCCTTTGTGATACCAAGCAGGGTTGCACGGTATGTTGCCTTGGTAAGCCCCTCTTCGCCCGCATCGATACGCGCCTGAACAGCCGCGTTAGCGTCGGCAATCTCTTTATATTCGTAGCTTACGTTCTGAAGCAGATCCGTAGAGCCGGGATCGGTAATGCGCAGCTTGCGCATCATCTGACGAACGATAACCTCAATGTGCTTATCGTTGATATCAACACCCTGTGTACGGTAAGCGTTTTGAATTTCGGCTATGATATATTCTTCAACCGCCTCTGGTCCCTGCGCCTCAAGAATATCCTGCGGATATTTAGCGCCCGGAATAAGCATATCGCCGGCTTTTACCTCGTCGCCGTCCTTAACAAGGCAACGGATACCGTAAGGAATAGTAACCTTTTCCTCGGTTTTAAGCTCGTCGTTTGTAATTATAATTACATTGCTCTTCTTTTCCTCGGCTATGCGTACCGTACCGTCGATTTTGGCGATAAGCGCGCAGCGCTTAGGTCTGCGTGCTTCAAACAGCTCTTCAACACGCGGAAGACCCTGTGTAATATCCTCTGTACTTGCAATACCGCCGGTGTGGAAGGTACGCATTGTAAGCTGAGTACCCGGCTCGCCTATCGACTGTGCGGCTACTATGCCGACAGCCTCGCCCGTAGTAACAGGCTTGCTTGTTGCAAGGTTTCTGCCGTAGCACTTTTTGCACACTCCGTGGTGGCTGTGGCAGGTGAGTACCGAACGGATCTCGATGCTTGTAATTCCGGCGTCAACAATTTTCTTTGCGCCCTCGCCCGTAACCATATCCTCGTGTGACCAAATAACCTCTCCGGTAGTCGGATCAACGGCATCGTGCAGTAAATATCTGCCTTCAAGACGCTCTTCGAGCGGTTCAAGTATATGATTTCCGTCCTTAATATCGGCAACGGTAAGACCCTCTTCGGTTCCGCAGTCGTCCTCGCGCACAATAACATCCTGCGCAACGTCAACAAGACGGCGGGTAAGATAACCGGAGTCGGCAGTACGCAAAGCGGTATCAGCAAGACCTTTACGCGCACCGCGTGAAGAAATGAAGTATTCAAGTACGTTAAGACCCTCGCGGTAGTTAGCGCGGATAGGTACTTCGATAACCTTACCGGCAGTGTTCGCAATAAGTCCGCGCATACCTGCAAGCTGTCTTATCTGGCTCATAGAACCGCGCGCGCCCGAATCCGCCATCATAAATATGGGGTTAAACTCGTCAAGGTTGCCCTTAAGTGCGTCGGCAACATCTTCGGTTGCCTTGTTCCATATTTCAATAACGTGGCGGCTGCGCTCGTCGTTGCTTATAAGACCGCGCCTGTAATCGCGTGAAACAAGGTCTATCTGAGCCTCAGCGGCGGCAAGTATTTCCTTTTTAGCAGGCGGAATTACCGCGTCGATAACCGCAACGGTGATAGCGCCCTTAGTGGAATACTTAAAGCCGGTAGCCTTAATATTATCAAGCACAATAGAAGAAACGCTTGTGCCGTGAACGGTAATGCAACGGTCGATTATTTTGCCGAGCTGCTTTTTGCCGACCTTGTTCTGAATTATATCGTCGTTGCTTTCAATAAAGTTGGTTTCGGGATTTTTAACGGTATAAGTCCACTCAAGATCCAATTTATGAGCGGCATCGGTTCTGTCTACAAAGCCTAAATCCTGCGGAAGCGACTCGTTAAATATTATAAAGCCGACAGTACACCAAACAAGACCGCTTTCGCCGTTTTCGTTCGTCATACGAACGCGGATAGGCGCGTGAAGACCTACTGCGCCGTCGGTATATGCCATTATAGCCTCGTTTTTATCCCTGAACACCTTGTTTGCGCCCTTTTCTTCGGACTTAACAAGCGTAAGATAGTACGAACCGAGAACCATATCCTGCGTAGGAACGGTTACAGGCTTACCGTCGGACGGCTTTAACAGGTTGTTTGCCGCAAGCATTAAGAAGCGCGCTTCCGACTGAGCCTCTGCCGACAGCGGAATGTGAATAGCCATCTGGTCGCCGTCGAAGTCGGCATTGTAAGCGGTACAAACAAGCGGATGCAGCTTTAATGCCTTACCCTCAACAAGCACCGGCTCAAACGCCTGAATACCCAAACGGTGAAGCGTAGGCGCACGGTTAAGAAGCACGGGGTGCTCTTTAATTACGGTTTCAAGCGCGTCCCAAACCTCGTTAGAGGCACGTTCAACCATTTTTCTTGCGGATTTAATGTTTGTAACAGCCTTTGTTTCAACAAGGCGTTTCATAACAAAGGGCTTAAACAGCTCAAGCGCCATTTCCTTAGGAACGCCGCACTGATACATTTTAAGCTCCGGTCCTACAACGATAACCGAACGTCCCGAATAGTCAACACGCTTACCGAGCAGGTTCTGACGGAAACGTCCCTGCTTACCCTTAAGCATATCCGAAAGGGATTTAAGCGCACGGTTATTCGGTCCCGTTACGGGCTTGCCGCGCCTGCCGTTATCTATAAGCGCGTCTACCGCCTCTTGCAGCATACGCTTTTCATTGCGGACTATAATATCCGGCGCGTGCAGCTCAAGAAGTCTCTTTAAACGGTTGTTACGGTTAATAACTCTTCTGTAAAGGTCGTTTAAGTCGCTCGTTGCGAAACGTCCGCCGTCAAGCTGAACCATAGGACGAAGATCCGGCGGAATTACCGGAATAACGTCAAGTATCATCCATTCGGGGCGGTTTCCGGACTGCCTGAACGCCTCAAGCACCTCAAGGCGCTTTAAAAGGCGTATACTTTTTTGACCTGTTGCGTCCTCAAGCTCCTTGCGCAGCTCATCGCAGGTCTTATCAAGGTCGATTTCGCACAGAAGCTTTTTAATAGCCTCTGCGCCCATTCCGGCCTCGAAATCGTTTTCATATTTTTCGCGCATATCGCGGTACTGCTTTTCGTTTAAAAGCTGCTTCTTCTCAAGCGGCGTAGTACCGGGATCGGTTACTATATACTGTGAGAAATAAAGTACCTGTTCAAGCGCCTTAGGGGTTATATCAAGCACCAAGCCCATTCTTGAAGGAATGGTTTTAAAATACCATATGTGCGAGACCGGAGCGGCAAGCTCAATTGAGCCCATACGCTCGCGGCGAACCTTTGCACGGGTTACCTCAACGCCGCAGCGCTCGCAGACCTTACCCTTGTAGCGTATGCGTTTATACTTTCCGCAGTGGCATTCCCAGTCCTTCTGGGGCCCGAATATACGCTCGCAGAAAAGCCCTCCCTGTTCGGGCTTTAATGTGCGGTAGTTAATGGTTTCGGGCTTTGTTACCTCGCCGTGCGACCAGCTTCTTATCTGTTCGGGAGACGCAAGTCCGATTTTTATTGATTCAAATTCAATTTCTGCCATATTTGCCCTCCGTTACTCTTCGTCGCCTAAATTATCTTCTTCGCCGTAATCGTCAAAATCGGATTCCTCCGCAATAGCGTCGCCGTTTTCGTCTTCAAGACCGAAGCCCGTAAGATCGTCGGCTACCGTATCGCCTTCAAAATCCGTATCCTCGCCCTCAGGAATAGCCGGAGTGCCGAGACCGATATCGTCGTCATCGTCGAAGGTCTGCTTTAAGTCGATCTCTTCATCGTTTTTATCAAGAACCTTAACGTCAAGCCCCAGTGACTGAAGCTCTTTAATAAGAACCTTAAACGATTCGGGAACGCCCGGCTTCGGAATGTTCTGACCCTTAACGATCGATTCGTAGGTCTTAACGCGTCCCACAACATCGTCCGACTTAACGGTGAGTATTTCCTGAAGCGTGTAAGCCGCGCCGTAAGCCTCAAGCGCCCAAACTTCCATTTCTCCGAAACGCTGACCGCCGAACTGAGCCTTACCGCCGAGCGGCTGCTGAGTTACAAGCGAGTACGGACCGGTTGAACGCGCGTGTATCTTATCGTCTACCAAATGATGCAGCTTAAGGTAGTACATATAGCCTACCGTTACAAGGTTATCAAACGGTTCGCCGGTACGTCCGTCATAAAGCTGGGTTTTCGCGTCCGCCGTAAGAGGTATACGCGAGAAGTCAAGCTTTGCGGTATCCTTAAATTCATAATCGGCAGCCTTTGTAGACTCTTCTGCAAGGCTGAAGCACTTTCTGATATCGTCCTCGTGCGCACCGTCGAATACGGGTGTGCAGATGTTCCAGCCGAGCGCTCTTGCCGCATAGCCCAAGTGAACCTCAAGCACCTGACCGATGTTCATACGTGAAGGAACGCCGAGCGGGTTTAATACTATATCAAGCGGAGTGCCGTCAGGTAAGAAGGGCATATCCTCGCTCGGAAGTATGCGTGATACAACGCCCTTGTTTCCGTGACGTCCCGCCATTTTATCACCGACGGATATTTTACGCTTTTGCGCTATATAGCAGCGTACAACAACGTTTACGCCGGGGCTTAATTCGGAAGAATTCTCCCTTGTAAACACCTTAACGTCTACTATTGTACCGTATTCGCCGTGCGGAACACGCAGCGAAGTATCCCTTACCTCGCGCGCCTTTTCGCCGAATATTGCGCGGAGCAGTCTCTCTTCTGCGGTAAGCTCGGTTTCGCCCTTGGGCGTTACCTTACCCACAAGAATATCGCCTGCGGTAACCTCTGCGCCTATGCGGATTATTCCGCGTTCGTCAAGGTCCTTAAGCGCGTCCTCGCCCACGTTCGGAATATCCCTTGTGATCTCTTCGGGTCCGAGCTTGGTATCTCTTGCCTCAAGCTCATATTCTTCAATATGAATTGAGGTATAAACATCGTCGCGAACCAAACGCTCGTTAATAAGAACCGCGTCCTCATAGTTATAGCCTTCCCACGTCATAAAGCCGATAAGGGCGTTTCTGCCGAGAGAAATTTCGCCGTTGCTGGTAGCAGGACCGTCCGCTATAACCTCATGCTCCTCTACCTTTTGACCTACCGCCACTATCGGGCGCTGGTTTATACAGGTTCCGTGGTTCGAACGCAGGAATTTAATAAGCGTATATTCGTCTATTTCACCGTTTTTAGCGCGTATCTTAATATGATCGGCGCTCACATAGGTAACTTCGCCCGCACGCTTTGCAAGCACAACAACGCCTGAGTCTACCGCCGCCTTATATTCCATACCGGTAGCCACTATCGGGTTTTCGGGACGTAAAAGCGGCACTGCCTGCTTCTGCATGTTAGAGCCCATAAGCGCACGGTTCGTATCGTCGTTTTCAAGGAACGGAATCATAGCCGTTGCAACCGAAACTACCATCTTAGGCGAAACGTCCATATAGTCTGCATTTGAAGCCTCAACCTCATGGAAGCCGTCGCGGTGGCGTGCGTTTACCTTTTTCTTTACAAAATAACCGTTTTCGTCAAGCGGCTCGTTTGCCTGCGCTACTACATACTCGTCCTCTTCGTCGGCAGTCATATAGCGTACCTCGTCAAGAACCCTGCCCGTAGCCTTATCAACCTTACGGAACGGTGTTTCGATAAAGCCGTATTTATTTATCTTTGCAAAGGTTGCAAGATATGATATAAGACCGATGTTAGGTCCTTCGGGCGTTTCTATCGGGCACATACGACCGTAGTGAGTGTAGTGAACATCGCGCACCTCGAACGAAGCGCGGTCACGCGAAAGTCCGCCGGGTCCCAAAGCGGAAAGACGGCGCTTATGCGTAAGCTCTGAAAGCGGGTTTGTCTGATCCATAAACTGCGAAAGCGGCGAAGAACCGAAGAACTCCTTTATAGCCGCCACCACAGGACGTATATTTATAAGCGACTGCGGCGTGATATTATCGGGATCCTGCGCCTGCAGAGTCATTTTTTCGCGCACAACGCGTTCCATACGTGAAATGCCTATACGGAACTGGTTTTGCAGAAGCTCGCCTACCGAACGTATGCGGCGGTTGCCCAAATGGTCTATATCGTCAACCGTGCCTACCCCGTGCGGAAGACCTAAAAAATAGCTTACGGTTGCAAATATATCGTCAACGGTAATGTGCTTCGGAATAAGATCGTCCGCATGCTCCAAAACAGCCTCGCGCAGCTCTTCCTTGCCGTTTGTGTTTTCAATCAGCTCCTTAAGAACGGCGAACGAAACGTTTTCGTTTATACCGAGCTCGTCAAGCTCGGCCAATTCGTCGGGCGTGAAATCGGTAAAATCGGCAAGCCTTACCATACCGTTTGAAAGCACCTTAACCTCGGTTACGTTGCCTTCGTTGTCCATAACGTTTATATAAGCCTCCGAAACGCCCTTTTTCTCAATGGCTTCGGCAAGCTCGCGGGTAACCGAGGTATCGGCCTCGGCTATTATTTCGCCGGTCATGGGATCTGCAACGGGGCGCGACAAAACCGCGCCTTTAATACGGGCGCCTATGGCTAACTTTTTATTGTATTTATAACGACCCACGCGCGAAATATCGTAACGGTGGGGATCGAAAAAGAGCTGCTCAAGATATGCCTTTGCGCCTTCGATCGTAACCGGCTCGCTCGGACGGAGCTTTTTATAAACCTCTACAAGCGCGTCCTCAACCGATTTTGTATCATCAGCCTCAAGCGTTGCGGAAAGTCTTTCGTCTTCGCCGAAGAGCGCTCTTATCTGCTCGTTTGTACCAAGACCTAAAGCGCGCATAAACGTGGTAATGGGCAGCTTGCGGTTTTTATCTATACGGACATAAAGCACGTCGTTTGCCGAAGTTTCGTATTCAAGCCATGCGCCGCGGTTAGGAATGATAGTGGAGGAGTAAAGCTTTTTACCTGTTTTTTCATCGGTCTTCTCGGCAAAATAAGCGCCCGGCGAACGAACAAGTTGTGAAACTATGGCGCGTTCCGCACCGTTAATTACAAATGTGCCGGATTCGGTCATCAACGGGAAATCTCCCATTGAAACCTCGCTTTCCTTTATTTCGTCCTTTTCAACGTTTACAAGACGCGCCGTAACGCGAAGCGGAGCCGCGTATGTTGTATCGCGCGCTTTACATTCGGTTACGTCGTACTTAGGCGTTTCGTCAAGATGATAATCAACAAAGGTAAGCTGAAGATTGCCGCTGTAATCCGTAATAGCGGACATATCTCTGAATACCTCTTTAAGACCCTCCTCGACAAACCATTTATACGAATCCTTTTGAATTTCAATAAGATTAGGCATATCGATGACTTCATTGATTTTCGAAAAGGTCATTCGAGTGTTTTTACCCAACCTGACGGGTTTAACCATTGAAGTTGGCTCCATAGGCTTGCAATCACTCCTCTAAATATTTTACGGCAGCCGCCGTAAGCTCTGCAAAAAAGCGGGAATATACGCCCAAAATCACTTTGTAACCGAAAAAAGGCGCAAAATACCCCATCATTAGTAATTCATTATTATAAATCATAAGAAAAGATTAGTCAAGCATATTTTTTATTTTTTTACACTTTTTTTCCTGATTTTTCATTTTTTTATTTGACATACGTCTCAATTATGCTATAATCATATAAATATAATAATATAAAGGAGAAAATATTATGGCTTATTATTTCAGTGAAGTTTCGCATACGTTTAACGAATATCTTTTGGTTCCCGGCTATTCCTCTGCCGATTGTATACCGGCAAACGTAAGCCTTAAAACTCCTCTTGTTAAATTTAAAAAGGGTGAAGAGCCCGCAATTTCAATGAACATTCCGCTTACCTCTGCGATAATGCAGTCAGTATCGGGCGACAGGCTGGCTGTGGCGCTTGCAAGGGAAGGCGGCGTATCGTTTATATACGGTTCGCAGTCTGTAGAAGACGAAGCGGCAATGGTAGAGCGCGCAAAAAGCTATAAGGCGGGCTTTGTTGTAAGCGAATCCAACGTAACGCCCGAAAGCACCCTTGCGGATATACTTGCGCTTAAAGCCAAAAACGGTCACTCAACCGTTGCCGTTACATCGGACGGAAAACCCGACGGCAAGCTTTTAGGCATAGTTACAAGCCGCGATTACAGGGTGAGCCGTATGTCGGGCGATACAAAGGTCAAGGAATTTATGACTCCGCTTTCGTCGCTTATAGTAGGCGAAGAGGACACCACCCTAAAGCAGGCAAACGATATTATATGGGATAATAAGCTTAACTCCTTACCGATAGTGGATAAAAACGGCTGCCTTAAATATTTTGTTTTCCGTAAGGATTACGATGCGCACAAGGAAAATCCCAACGAGCTGCTTGATAAGCACAAGCGTTACGTAGTAGGCGCCGGAATTAACACCCGCGATTACGAAGAGCGCGTGCCCGCGCTTATCGCGGCGGGAGCGGACGTGCTGTGCATAGACTCCTCCGAGGGCTTCAGCGAATGGCAGGCGCGCACGCTTAGGTTTGTACGCGAAAAATACGGCGATACCGTAAAGGTGGGCGCCGGAAACGTTGTTGACCGCGAGGGCTTTATGTTTTTAGCCGAGGCAGGCGCCGATTTTATAAAGGTAGGCATAGGCGGCGGCTCAATATGCATAACCCGCGAAACAAAAGGAATAGGCAGAGGACAAGCCACCGCGCTTATAGAGGTTTGCGCCGCGCGCGACGAATACTTTGAAAAAACGGGCGTTTATGTGCCTGTTTGCTCGGACGGCGGCATTGTTCACGACCACCATATGACCTTAGCCCTTGCAATGGGAGCGGACTTTATGATGTTAGGACGTTACTTTGCAAGATTTGACGAAAGCCCCACAAACCGCATAACCATAAACGGTAACTATTATAAGGAATACTGGGGCGAAGGCTCAAACCGCGCCAGAAACTGGCAGCGCTATGATTTGGGCGGCGATAAAAAGCTTTCGTTTGAAGAGGGCGTAGATTCTTACGTGCCGTATGCCGGCAGTCTTAAGGATAACGTTAACCTATCGCTTTCAAAGGTTAAATCCACAATGTGCAACTGCGGCGCTCTTACAATACAAGAGCTGCAGAAAAAAGCTAAATTGACCCTTGTATCCGCAACAAGCATAATAGAGGGCGGCGCGCACGACGTAATACAAAAAGACACAAGCGCAGGAACAATAAAGTAAAACGTAAAACATATAAAATAATTAGCCGACGTTTTCACGTCGGCTAATTATTTTATATTATCCAGCTTCCCTTATCCTCGCCGCTGCCAAACGCTAAGTCTGCCACCGTGTATGAATCGAAGAACCCGTTAAGCGTTTTATAAAGCTCCCTCCACATAGGCAGAGTCTTACATCGCTCCGCCATTTCGCAGGGCGCCGCCCCTGCCTTAAGGCAGGCGACGGGAGCCAATTCGCCCTCGGTTATTTCAAGTATTTCACGCACGCGGTAATCTTCGGGTGCGCGGCTTAAGCGGTATCCGCCGCCTTTTCCGTGCGCCCCTTCTACAAGACCTGCCTTTGAAAGGCTTGTCATAATGCCCTCTAAATACTTTTGCGAAATATTCTGTCTTTCGGCTACCGCCTTAAGTGGGATAAAGTCGCTGCCGTGCGCCGCTAAATCCGCCATTACCCTTAAAGCGTATCTTCCTCGTGTTGATATTGTCATAGCTTATTCGGCAAAAAGCGGTGTGGAAAGGTATCTGTCGCCTGTATCGGGCAGAAGAACAACTATGGTCTTGCCCTCGTTTTCGGGGCGCTTTGCAAGCTCTGCCGCCGCCCATACTGCGGCGCCCGATGAAATTCCCACAAGCACGCCCTCGTTTTTGCCTATTTCCTTGCCTGTTGCAAAGGCGTCTTCGTTCGAAACCCTGATAATCTCGTCATATACGGCGGTGTTAAGCACATCGGGAACAAAGCCTGCGCCTATTCCCTGTATTTTATGAGCGCCGGAGGGCTGACCCGAAAGAACGGCGGAGCTTGCCGGCTCTACCGCAACAACCTTTACTCCGGGCTTTTTGGATTTTAAATATTCCCCAACGCCCGTAACGGTTCCGCCTGTTCCCACGCCGGCTACAAATATATCAACCTCTCCGTCGGTATCTGAGTAAATTTCCGGTCCCGTGGTTTCAAAATGCGCCTTGGGGTTTGCCGGATTAACAAACTGACCGGGGATAAAGCTGTTCGGTATCTCGCGGCTTAATTCCTCTGCCTTTGCAATAGCGCCCTTCATACCCTTTGTACCGTCCGTAAGCACAAGCTCGGCACCGTAGGCCTTCATAAGCTGACGGCGCTCAACCGACATAGTTTCCGGCATTACAATGATGATTCGGTAACTCCTTGCCGCCGCAACAGAAGCAAGACCGATACCGGTGTTGCCGGAGGTAGGTTCGATAATTACCGAATCGGGCGTTAATTTTCCGCTTTGCTCGGCTTCGTCTATCATAGCCTTTGCAATACGGTCCTTAACAGAACCCGCCGGATTAAAATATTCAAGCTTTGCAAGAATTTTTGCTTTAAGCGCATACTTTTTTTCGATATGAGTAAGCTCTAACAGAGGGGTTTTTCCTATAAGCTGATCTGCCGATGTATATATTTTTGACATAATAATTACTTCCCTTTTTAAAAATTAAAATATTATTTTATACAGTACGTTATTATGCGTTACATCGACCGAGCGTGACCGATTTTAAAAGCAATATTTTTTTCATATCATTTTACCTACCAATCCGATATGTTGGTAGTATTATATCACGCATTACCTACTTTGTCAATAGGAAAACCCAAATTTTTCAAAAATATTTTTTTGATTTTTATTTCAGAACAGCTGTCCCGGAAGCTTAAGCTTTTGCTTTTTCGGAAACTCCGCTTCAAACCGTTCAAACGCGGCGGGATCCTTCTCGGATACAAAATACCCTTCGGGGTCCTTATAAGTGCCGGATATACCGTTTAAAAATCCGGGCGTCAGCTCTTTAATAAGGAAATAGTCCGCATTCGGATCGTCGGCATAACGAACACCCTTTGTTTTTGCGGGAACAAAGCCCGACTTGCCGTAAAACAAAATGTTGCCGGTAATCGCAAGTGCTCCCGCGCCCATTTTCTTTGCCTGCTCCATAGAGTAATCAAGCAGCCTTTTGCCATAGCCCTGCCGCTTATAGGCAGGCGCTATTCCGATAGGGCCGAAGGTCATAATCGGCACACTGCGCCCGTCGTCGCACTCGATTTCCGAGCGCACATAAATAACCTGACCTATAAGCTCGCCGTTAAGCTCCATAACAAAATCAAGCTCAGGCACAAAAGCAGGATCGTCCCGATAGCAGTGCAGTACATAATGCTCCGTACAGCCGGGACGGTATACGTTCCAAAACGCTTCGCGCGTAAGATTTTCGGTATTTCTGTAATCCGCCTCTTTTTCAAGGCGAATGGTAATATTATCATTTAACACAGTAAATTCTCCTTTGCAATATTTATTTTAGGGCTTAGAACAAAACAGGTGGATACCAAGCGCCGCATTAAAGCCCGTTGCGGCAAACACGCTGAAGCGCTCAACAACGCCGAAGTATGCGGCGGATACAATTTTCATACCCACTGCGCCTACAAGCATCATTCCAAGCGCGGCTGCGGCGCACACCCCGTAAGAACGGCAGCGCTTGTCTTTCGCTCCCGAAACGATAATAACCGTCAGCGATGCAATAGACAGCAGTACCACCAAGCCTGTGGTAACCATATGCATAATATCCTGAAATTCACCCGCATAGCCGCCGGTTGAAAGCGGAAACATACGATACCCCACCGCCGAAATCCACTCCATAACGGCAAACAGATATATCCCCGCGCGCAAAAGCTTTGTCTTTTGCCCCTGTATACCGATACATACAACGGTTACACAAACAATTTCGCACGCATTGTAAAAGGCGCTCAGCTGATTCCAAAGGGCAAGCGACGGGGCGTCGGCGGCGCTGAGGTCGCTTACCGCTTGCGCCATTCGGTTGTAGCCGGGATAGGCTATCGGTGAAAATACTACTGCCGCCATGTAAGAAAGAAGGCTTACAATGCCTAATAATCCAAGCCTTTGCGTTAATGTTTTTTTCATAAATCTTCCTCCGATTTTTGTTTTTGCGAAACATACCAATTGAATACGGCTCTTAAATTTTCAAACCTTACCCGTTTGCCGCCGTTCAGCATCATATCAAGCATATCGTTTTCCTCTTGTGTGCGGTTTTCCTTTGCGGCAAGGCCCCTGCCGGCTGTTTTTACCATAATTTCCATCAGTAAGCGATATATGCCGTGCAGCTTTTTAACGTTAAAGCCGCCCTGCAAGGTAAATAAAGGAATATTTGCGGGAACAGCCGTTTTTTTACGCACACTGTCCTCCTGTGTTCCGGTTTGCCCCATACCTACGCCGCATACCGCGCAAACGCTGTAACGGCGCGCCGCCGCAGCATAGCCCTTTATGCAGCCCGCCATAATCCAACCGAGATAGATTACGCTGCCGCCCGATAAAACCGCTTTTTTTGCTTCGGCAAGGGTATACGCCGGAAGCCCTGTTTCGTGCGCCAGCAGCTTTGCATATCGCTCTGTACTGCCGGTTTGTGTTGTATAAATAATTGCTTTCATAAATATTTCCTTTCAAAAAAATAAAACGCAGTGTATGCTCCTTTTTGATTGCACTGCGTCTCAGCGTCCGGCTTTTTGAATTTCGGTTATAAAATTTTTAACATTAACAATGCTTTCCCGCCTGCATTTCGGGCAAAACAGCGGAAACACCTTTAATTCCGTTTCCGGCAAAAGCTGCAAACGGGTTTTCGCCCCGCACACGGGGCACAAAACCCAATGCTTTTCTTCTGATCTGTCGTTCATAATTTTCACCTTACCCTCCGCGGCAGGGGCCTATTCTGTCAATAAACCGATCTATGTGCGAGCGAAGCAAAAGCCCGACGCTGTCCTTTTCCGCCGCGCCGTCGTAAACGCTGTAAAGCAAAAACATAGGCCCGTAAAACTCCAGCGCAAGCTGCATTGCCGTCTCATCGCTGTCCGTAAGCTTTCTGAAAACCGCCGCCATATACTCGACAGGCCCCGCAGCAAGATAATTCTGATAAAGCTGTGACATATCTTTATCACGGTATTGCTCAAGCGTGAGCATTTTCCTGAAATTTGAGGAAAAACGCTCCTTTGTCCAGTGGTCAAACTGCGCCATACTGTATGCGCGGATCTTTTCAATCGGCGTGCGCATATAGGCCTCTGCAAAGCCGTTCGGTTCCGTTTCGGGCATTTCGTATTCCTCGGCGCGTTCATAGTCGTTTTTATTCATTCTTTCAACAATACTGTCTAATATCTCCTGCTTGCTTGTATAGTGCTTATACAAGGCGCCCTTTGTAATTCCGAGTTTCCCTGCAATATCGTTCATAGACGTTCCCAAATAACCGCTTTGGGCAAACAGCTCAAGCGCGGTCTCTAAAATGCGTTCCTTTGTATCTCCTGCCATAATTTTACTCCCAAAGTCTTTTGTAACCGTTCGGTTACCTCAATTATAGCAACCGAACGGTTACTTGTCAAGACTTTTTTGAAAACACGCCCCGACTGCAAGACCGACAAGCATACCAAGCAAAATACCAATGCCGTTCCGAAAAGCAGACCGAAGCACATTCCCTCCAAAGAGCAGCTGCCGTCACGCTCACCACCCTTCTTTTTCCTTACCGCGGCGCGAACGGCAAAAAACGCCAACGCCGTGCCTGCCGACGCATACGGCGCGGCGGCTTTGATAAAACCCGAAACCGCGTTCATCTCTGCATCTCCCGTTTCTTAATAATCCGTCCGCTAAGCAACCTATCGTTCGGTAGTTATAAAACCGAATAAATTACAGCGTATACCGATGCGGGCACACGCCGCAATACTTAAAACCGCTATATCTTAACGCCTGCAAGCTGCAGGAATTTTTTATCGGACTGTATCGCCTGCGTTACAAACTCCCCGTCACGGAATAAAGCATAGGTTGTAACCGGAGCAGGAACATTCTGCGCTTTTTCCCTGCTTGTTATATGAATAACCTTAAGCGGAATACCGTGCTCATTTGCCGCCGTTTGCACCCGCGGCACCCAATAATAGGTAAACGGGCATTGATCGGTATAATAAAGCATAAAGCCTTTTTCTTCTGTTTTCGGGTGCTTGGCGCACTCTTTAAAACAAGGTATTGCGGCGTTCGGCTCAAACGGCAGATACATTAAATTTATTCCGCATTCCGAAACATCGGCAACCGCAAACCCCTTGTGCGCCAAAAACTTCGTGTCGGCAAGAAACTCGCGTTTTCTGCCTTCAGCCGAAAGTATACAAACGCCCTTTTTGCACTTATTCCTTGCGTCGCGTATACATTCGTTCAGCAGATCGTTTGAATAACCGTGACACTTAAAAGAGCCTGAAACCCAAAGGCAGTTTATATAAATATAATCCTCCGCCTTAATAGGCACCCACGCATTTTCCGCGGGAATATACTCGATAAAGCACTTGCCGCGTTCCTCGCTGCGATAAAAAACAAGCCCCTCGTCAAGCCTCTGTTTGAGCCATTCCTTTTTAGTAAGGCTCTGCTTGCCCGACATGGCGCAGCAGATATGCTCCGTATCAATATTCTCCTTCGTAATTTGAATGTAATTCATTCCATTTCCTCCCCCGTCGGTGCGGAGATCAGGGTGATCTGTCTGGGCTTGCTGCCCTCCTTCATGCCGATGTCCATATATTTCATGGCCGTCCGGTTGATTTCCGACAGAAAGTCCATGAATTCCCCGTCTGTCAGCGTCAGTGTGCAGGTGGTCATGAGCAGCATATCCTTTTTGGGGTCTGCACAGCCACCGGAAAAATATTTTGCAAATGCCGCGCTGATTCCAAGGAGTGCACGCTGGACCGCGCTCCCATCGGCATCGTCAAGTTCCAACGCACTTTTATTCAGCTGATAAACGCTTTCCACCGTTCCACGGATGCGGTTTTCTCCAACCACTGTGAGAATATCATTTTCCGTAAGAATCTTCACATGGCGATACAAGCTCGCACTGGGGATATCCGGAAGTGCCTTTCGAATTTCCTTGACCGTACCGGTTTCGTGCACAAGCAGATACTGAAAAATCCTCTGCCGCACGGGGTTCATAACGACCTCCGCCATTTCCAAGTGGATCGCCACCTCCTATATTCTATAATTCAATTATATTCTCGTTTTTGAGAATGTCAATGGCTAATTAAAAAAGAATGAGCGCCGCGGCAAAATGCAGCAGCACCCATTCCAATCGCTCGGTATTCGTTTGTTTATGTAAGCAGCCCCAGCAGCGCGGAAAGCACGATCACCTTCGGAACGCTCCACTTTCTTCTAGCGAGAAGATAGAAGGCAATCAGCGCGATCACGGCGGTACGCCAGGCAAAAACGCCGTCCACCAGGTAATTGGTCCGGCTCAAATCGATCATTACCGCCACAATGATCCCAAGCGCCGCAGGACGAACCCCCACCATAATGTTTTTCAGCGCACGGCTGTTTTTGAATTTCTCAAAGAAAACGGCAGCCAAAGCGCAGAGGGTAAAGGTCGGGGCCAGAACACCCAGCACAGAGATAATGGCCCCAAGGATTCCCGCCACACGCATACCGGCAAAGGTGGCGCAGTTAAGGCCCAAAGGGCCGGGGGTCATCTCTGCAATGGCAATGATATCGGACACCTCTGAGACGTTCATCCATCCATGGCTGACCATCTCGTCGTTGATCAGCGGAACCATGGACATTCCGCCGAAGCTGGTAAAACCAATTTGGCAAAAGCTCCAGAACAGCTGAAAAAGAACACTCATGCCTCTGCCTCCTTCCATTTCCCCATAATGAGTCCCGCTGCCACCGCCAGCAGAATCACCAGAACGCAGTTCACATTCAGGAAGGCATTCAGGATACAGGCAACGATGGCAATGGCATAGCACGCTTTTGTGGGAAACGCGCCTTCCCGAAGCTTCAGCGCTGCCACCAGGATGATGGGCACCACCGCCGAACGGACACCTGTCAGCATTTTGGCGATCCAGATATTGTCCTTAAACATGGCATAGCAATAGGTCAGCACGGACAGGATGATCATGGGCGGTGTCACCATACCGACAGTTGCAGCAATGCCGCCCAGGACACCGGCCTGACGGTGCCCGAACAGATAGGCCACATTGCCGATCATCGTCCCCGGCAGGCTGCGTCCCACGCTGACAATATCCAGCAGTTCCTCGGCGGTCAGCTCTTTCTTATCGTCCACAAAGTCCTTCTGCATTTGGGCCACAATGCTCCAGCCCCCGCCGAAGGTAAACCAACTGATGCGGAAGAAATAAAAGAACATCTCCCAGATTTTTTTCAATGATGTTTTCTTCATAGACATTTCCTCAATAATGGACCACATTCTCCGCACTGCGGATACGCCGCAGCACAGGCTCTGCCTCGGAAGACCTGAAATAGTCTAAGGTCGTTTGGGGCACCAACTGGGAAAGGGTCTGCCAGTCCCCTGCCTGCAAAGCAGCCCGGACGGTAGAAGCGCTGATTGCCTTGCCCAGGGCCTCTTTTCTTGGAAGGATCACACAGTCGATGCCGTTCTCCGGCAGCTGCGCAGCCATAATTTCATTGTACAGCCCCGTCACCTGGCTGGTGGGCTCCTCCCCCACAAAGCGAACGGTAACTCCCAGCGCCCGGGCAATTCTCACGAAAATCGCCAGGTCCAGCTTGGCGTGGCCTTGAATCACCGCCGAATCGTCCTTTAGAAAATAGCTCGGGAAGGTGGCATTGCTGATGATATAGGGCCCGGAATCGTGGAGCACCACATTTTTCAGGTGGGCTGTTCCCGCCTGAACCAGCTGCTTGCGCACCCCGAAGGGCACCAGGCTGGCATCCTCGCTGAGCAGGAACAGGTGCAGCGTATCGCATCGAGCCGCGGCCGTTTCCACCAGATACTGGTGGCCCAGAGTGAAGGGATTTGCGTTCATAACGATGGCACCGGAAACGCCGGGGCGGGCAGTTTTTTTCAGGCGGGACAGATAGGACGGGAACCCGTTTCTCCGGTTTTCCAT